>Ga0129307_1000013_pt1 | contig 280468 bp, 276 predicted proteins | sample P1105metagenome_FD_94437 | JGI IMG/M metagenome (GOLD analysis project Ga0129307, IMG submission 94437) | Capybara group fecal microbial communities from Wisconsin, USA - P1105 metagenome | ecosystem: Host-associated > Mammals > Digestive system > Large intestine > Fecal | place: USA...
AAGGATATTTTTTTTTATAGACAAGATCATAGGAGACATCAAAGGTCCTGTAGACCGGAAGCTGCATATTGGACTGCCCTGAAAGGAGGAATACATCTCCGAAGCATACCTCCCTGAGGACCACAGTATCGCTTCCCCTGACGGTGATATCTACATCGAGCCTTACGCCCGTGGGCGGGATCACGACATCAAACTTTCCGTCTGTGACATTGCCTGTATAGGTATTCCCCTCAAAGGAGACCTCCACCTTGTCAGCCTTATCCTCATGACCGAAGATATGATTTTCCCGGTCTCTCTGAAGTACCATCCTGTTCCCAAATATACCGGCAAGTTTCATGGCGCCCTCCAACTAATATACTAGAATAGAAGTTATTTGTAATGACAAATATATTAGTTTATAATTAGCTATGGTGCAATAAGATCTGATCCTTTTTGTGAACAATCTACAATTATTATCGCACATTATTGGAGATAAGATGAACTGGTCATATGAGAGTTTAAGTGAAACACGTTTTTTCGATCTTGGAGAAAAGTTATGGGATATAATCGTCCTTTCCGCCCTCTGGATCATATTCTCACTGCCCATCATCACCTGCGGGGCCGCATCTTCCGCCCTTTACTACGCCGTCTACAAGAGGATCACCAAGCAGTCAGGAAAGCCTGCCTCCGATTTCATGCACGCACTTAAGACCAATATAAAGCAGGGGCTTCCTATCCATATCATCTTCACGGTCTATACCCTGATCATAATCTTTAATATCTACTTTGCAGTGAACGGATGGGGTGATCTGAAGCTTCCCGACTTCTATCTTCCCTTTGCACTCCTTCTCCTGCTGCCCCTGATCGTCGTCTATCCCTTTACATATCCCTACCTTGCCAGGTTCAGCACGGATACAAAGCACATCCTGCTCCACAGCGCAGCCTTTGCATCCCTCAACCCCGGCAAGGTGATCCTTCTCTGGTTCATCACCATCATCTCCCTCGGCCTTATGGTAATACTCCCCCTGGCGATCGTTACCCCCTATTTTGCGGCAAGGCTCAGACTGATGGTTGTAGAACCGGTCTTTGAAAAAGCTATCGAGACTGAAAAGCGCAGAACGGAGGCTTCGGATGAGTGAATTCACCACATTGAATTATGTTCAGATAGGCTGCGGCCTTGCTGCTGCCATCTGTGTCTTTATCGGCCTTTTCCTCACCATCAGGAAGATGGACAAGGAGGATAAGACTGCAAGAGCTTCCACGAAGACTATCGTCATCTCGACCGTTCTCGTGGCTGTAGGACTGATGTTCTATTCAGGTGTAAGGACCTGTTCCCTGATGGTAGCTGAGGAGACTTCAGGATACGATCCTGCAGTCCTTTACATATCAGCAATGGTAGAGGTTGGAAAGTCTTTCGGCTTCCTTATCCTCGCACCTGTCGTACTCAATCTCCTGCGTCCCCAGAACAAGCGGATGAAAAAGTAAGAAATCTAATCTTTTATTTGACAATGTTTTCTTGACATTTTATAAGTAGTCTAGTATTCTAGTGTTACAACATTTGATAGGGGTATAATGTCATGAAGATGATACTCAGATGGTTTCCCAACGGAGACGACACCGTAACACTTGAACAGATCAGACAGATTCCCGGCGTAACAGGTGTGGCAACATTCCTTTCTGATATCCCCGCAGGCGAGGTCTGGTCAAAGGAACAGATCTTTGCAGTCCGCGATGAGGTAAACGCTGCCGGACTTGAAATGGAAGTCATCGAGAGTATTAATGTCCACGAGGACATTAAGAAGGGTTTCCCCACTCGTGACATGTATATCGAGAACTATATCACCACGATGAAATATCTTCACGAGGCAGGCGTAAAGTGCATCTGCTATAACTTCATGCCCGTTCTCGACTGGTTCAGGAGCGACCTGTACCATCCACTCCCTGACGGAAGTTCAGCTATGGCTTATTCCCATGCTGCTGCCCAGAAGCTCACTCTTGAGAATATGACAGATTCCATGATCAAGGGATCCAATAACTTCACCCTTCCCGGTTGGGAACCCGAGAGATTCGGAGAGATGGCTGAGAGCATCGAGTTCTATCAGGGTGTTTCCCAGGATGAATACTTCAAGAACATCAAGTATTTCCTGGATGCCATCATGCCCTATGCAGAAGAGTACGATCTTGATTTCGGTGTTCATCCCGACGATCCGCCCTTCCCTCTCATGAACCTTCCCAAGGTAGTCAATAATATCGACTCCATCAGGAGATATCTGTCCCTTAACAGCAGCAGGAGAAACGGTCTCACACTCTGCACCGGAAGCCTTGGCGCCAACAAGGACAACGATGTTGTTGCCATCGCTGATGAATTCGCTGCTCTTGGCAGGATCCCCTTCGTACACCTTAGGAACGTAAAGCACACATCCGAAACTGATTTCCACGAGAGCGCACACCTTTCAGAGTGTGGTGACCTCGATATGTATAAGATCGTCAAGACGTTGCAGGACAATGGATTTGACGGATATATAAGACCTGATCACGGAAGGATGATCTGGGGCGAAGTCGGCCGTCCCGGTTACGGTCTTTACGACAGGGCCCTGGGAGCCGCTTACATCAACGGCCTCTGGGAAGCGATCAAGAAATCAAACTGATAGTGGAGTATATATATGCCAGGTCTTTCACTCAAAGAGATTAATGAAAATGCGTATAGAGATACATCCGTAAATGTACCGTCATTTGATATCAGCAGGATGAGGCACGAGACATTCGAGGCCCCCTGCTGGGTACATTTCGGAGCTGGAAACATCTTCCGTATCTTTATCGCCAGACTTCAGCAGACCCTTCTCGAAAAGGGTCTTACAACCAAGGGTATCATTGCGGTCGACACCTTCGACGGCGAGATCATCGACAGGATCTATGATCCCTTCGACAATCTTACCATGGCAGCAGACCTGAGCGCTGACGGCAACATCTCCTTCGAGATCGTCGCATCAGTTGCAGAAGCTCTCAATGCCACAGGCACACGTCCCGAAGCCGATGAAAGGCTCCGCAGGATCTTCTGCTCCCCTTCCCTTCAGATGGTCTCCTTTACACTTACCGAGAAAGGTTATGCCCTCAGGGGAACTAACGGAGAATTCCTCCCCGTCGTAAAGAGCGATATCAAGGACGGACCCTCCTCATGCAAGCATGCGATGAGCAGAGTCTGTTCCCTCCTTTTAGCGAGATTTAACACTTCCAAGGGAAGGATCGCCCTGGTCAGTATGGACAACTGCAGCCACAATGGCGAGAAGCTGAGAAATGCCGTACTGGAGATCGCAAACGAGTGGCTCTGGAACGGTTTTGTCACAAAGGAATTCGTATCCTGGGTCAGCGACGAATCCGAAGTCAGCTTCCCCTGGTCCATGATAGATAAGATAACTCCCCGTCCCGCATCCGAGGTGGCAGAGAAGCTCCTCGAGGCAGGTATCACGGGAATGGAACCCATAACCACATCAAAGGGTACTTTTATCGCTCCCTTTGTAAATGCTGAGATCCCCCAGTACCTTGTCGTTGAGGACAGGTTCCCTGCCGGACGTCCCTGCCTTGAAGAAGCAGGTGTTTATATGACCGACAGAGATACAGTCAACAATGCGGAAAAGATGAAGGTCACCACTTGTCTTAATCCTCTCCACACATCCCTCGCAGTATTCGGCTGCCTTCTGGGATATACGAGGATCTCTGACGAGATGAAGGACAATGAGCTCTCCACCCTCGTGAGAAAGCTCGGTTACGACGAAGCAATGAAGGTCGTTATCAACCCCAAGATAATCTCACCTTCTGCTTTCATAGATGAAGTCATCAACGATCGTCTCCCGAACCCTTACATACCAGATACCCCACAGAGGATCGCCACTGATACGAGCCTCAAACTCCCCATAAGGTTCGGGGAGACGATCAAATCTTACATCGCTTCAGATTCACTCGATGTAATGAGCCTCACCTATGTCCCTCTCACCATTGCCGGATGGCTCAGATACCTCCTCGCCGTGGACGATGAAGGAAACAGTTTTGAACTCAGTTCAGACCCTATGCTGGATACGATCCTCCCTCATCTTAAGGATGTGGTCTGGGACGATCCTTCAACACTTGGAAACAGTACAGATGCTATTCTCAGCAACGATATCATATTCGGCACAGACCTGGTCGAGTGCGGATTATCCGAGACGATCAGGGAGATGCTCTCAGAGATGCTGAAAGGAAAAGGAGCAGTAAGAAGCACACTAAAACACTACTTGTAAAATTCGAGACAATTAATGTAAAATCTGTTAGGTATGGATAACATGGGAAAGAAGGAAACCAGTATGCAGATCACACCTAAGCTTAGTTCAGAAACAAACAGGGATTATGCCCTGCGCATAATCCGGGACAACATCATCAATCTCGAGCTCAAACCCGGTTCTTTGATCGGTGAGCAGGAAGTAGCAAATCAGCTTGGGTGTTCCAGGACACCGGTTCACGAGGCTTATCTCGAACTTTCCAAATCACGTATACTCGACGTACTGCCCCAGAAGGGCTGCCGTATCTCCAAGATCGACTACGATCTTATCAATGAGGCAAGATTCTTAAGAAAGCTGGTGGAGACTGCCCTTGCGGAAGAGGCCTGCGAAGTCGCCACAGATGCAGACATCGCAGAACTCGAGGCAAATGTAAATCTTCAGCAGTTCTACAGCGGCAACAACAATGCCAAGCTCCTTGAGCTGGATAACGAATTCCACAAGATCATCTACAGGATCTGCAACAAGATGCAGTGCCATTATATGGTCTCCCTGATGAGCATCCACTTCGACAGGGTGAGAAGGATCAGCCTTGAATCCGTCAAGGACTACAAGATCGTTTCAGACCATGCCGCTATCCTCGAGGCCATCAAGAACCACGATCCCGTTGCCGCCAAGGCTATGGTCGAAAAGCACATGGCAAGGTTCGACATGGACTGGGATATCATCAAGAAGGAATTCAGCGAGTATATCGAAGAGAAGGACTGACCTCTTCCCTTACCTGAAAGAAAAACAAAGGACGTCTTTACAGGACGTCCTTTTTTCGTGTCTTTTTGCCTGGGCTTTTCTTTTCGCTTGGTCGTTAACCCATGGCGTCGTAGATGAGGGCATAGCCGAAGATGCATAGGACAACGATCCAGAGGGCGACGTCGGCGATACTTAAGATGATGGCAATGATGCCCATGGCCATGCCTCGCTTGCCCTTGCTGCTGCATTCCTTAAGGCCGATGATGCCGAAGATGAGGCCAAGGATACCGATCTGGAAGATAGCTGTAATGAGGCCCGCGATACAGAAATTGCTGAAGGGCGGTCTGTCGATGATCAGGGGCTTGATGGGCTGAGGATTTGAATTGATGGGTTTTACCGGCTGAATTGGCTGTACTGGCTGAACCGGTTGTATCGGCTGAACGGGCTGTACTGGCTGTGTTGGTTGTGTTGGCTGCACCGGCTGTGCCTGCTGCACGGGGCTTCCGCACATCTCACAGAACCTGTTTCCTTCTTTTACCTGTGCTCCGCATTGTTGACAGATCATGTTGTTCCCTCACTTAATCCTTTTCTTATGTTCCTGTATCTGTACCTGATACCAAAATCGAATTCGTTATAGGCACCGTCAAGGACATCCTCGAAGGTCCCGAAATTGAAAAAGAGATTCGTGTACCTGGGATCACTTCCCTTTATCTTATCATACCCTTCCTGATCCGTTCCCAGTTCATCAAAAGGGATCACATAAAGTGTGGTGTACTCATAGTACTTTTCCTCATAGTAGCTGTAGTGCTTAAGGAAAAGATCCCTGTCTATGGAGCGGATGGTGATCTCCTCCCCTTTCCGAAGACCGAAATCAGTAAAGAAGTTATAGATGAACTTCCTGGTTCCACTGTCGGGTTCTCCACGTAGTGTGAGGCCCCCTGTCTTTTCGAGCTTAACCAGTTCCTCTTCCCCTGTGACGGGACTTATCCTGACATAGCGGTCCGCATCGGGGATCCTCAGAGGATACTTTCTCCTGTGCTCTATCTTCTGCCAGAGAAATCCGAAACCTATCATCCACGCGAAAGACAGGCAGACGCATAATATGAGGCCCACTACCTTTAAGACTGATGCAACGGAAACGCTCATCGACAGGAAGGTGGCGATGCCGATCAGGATCAGGACGGGAAGGAAGAGTCCTGCTAAAAAGAGAACGAGACCCCCTCTTTTTTCTATACTAAAGCGGTCAAAGCCCAGAAATCCAACATCATAGTATTCCCTTTTCATACAGCCTCCCCTTTATGTCCGATCTCCGCGACGAGGAGAAATACGAAGGTCAGGATGGGCCAGCCGAATACTGTTATTTCCATGAGGATCTCAGGGCGCATGTTGTCGTTCATGCCGACTACGGTGAACAGGGCGAAGACGACTGCCGCCAGCATCAGGATCGCAAAGAGCAGCGCCAGGACAATAAAGACGATCCTTACAGGGATGCTCTGATCGCGAAAAGGAACGATCCGTTTTTTCAGGAAGTATCTGTACCCCAAAACGAGAGATCCAACAAATAATATGATCCCCAGGATATAGAAGATCGCGTTATACCTGTAATCACTTCCGCTCCAGATGAAGCTGGAGTAGTCGCCTATATATGTTCTGCCCACAGTCTGAATCGCTGCTGCCAGGGCTGCGACCATGGTTGCGGCAATGAGGTAGATCGCTTCTGCACCGAACATCTTGAGCTTTTCTTTCATATCTGTTCTCCTCCCTTCCTGGTTTTATGATACAGCAATTATTTTGATAATCAAAGCAAATTTGAGGCAATGGTGTTTTTGTGTTTTGCCGGTTCAGGTTTCCTGCGTTCTTCCGGGTCTTGAGACGATGTAAATGGGCAGGATGAGGGGTGTCAGCTGGGATATCAGTTCCAGCACGTAGTATACGCCCTGGAGATGGGGCCAGTCGGTTCCGTTGGTGCGGATATAGAGTGCGTTAGTGATGAAATACGCAGCGTAGATGATGGTCAGGGATGCGGAGATGATCTTTATGGTGCCGGTGTAGGGGATCAGTTTTTCCTTCTCCCTGTTTCTCAGGAATGCCAGGATGATGATGATCTCTCCGGCGATGGCAAAGAGGGTCTGAAGGAAGCTGACGAAATAGATGTGCTCATTGGGGGTCTCTATTATCTTTGCCTGGAAGAGCCCGTTGGCTATGAGAAGCGGGATGATGAGCTGGCCCAGAAAGATGAGGCCGCATGGCAGGAACAGATTGGAGCCGTATCTTTTCTTCAGGAACGTGCAGGTGCAGACCAGGGTCAGGATATTTATCGCCACGCTTATATAAGAAGATGCGCTGCCCAGTACTCCCAGCTGGTCTTCTCCGGCCTGGCCAAGCAAGGCCGCCAGTTTATAGGAGCCCCAGATGAGGTTATAGATCCCGCTGAAGATCATGGGGAGGCCAAGGAGCTTAACGAGCTTTTCCTTTATGCAGACGATGACAGTTCCCAGAGCGAAAAGGCTTAGGCTGCCAAGGATACTTACTACCCTGAATATCAGGAGTAATAATGCGGCGATATCGGTATCAGATGACATGGTCTTTCCCCAGCTATTTTTTACTTATTATCTGATAAGACGGGGGCTTTTACAATAGCGGATAAGAGTATTATTGAACACTAGATTCATCAATCCACTATTGACCCTTATACCGGTTCACCCATCATCCCTCCTTCGTAGATGTTACGGCAGGCTCGGTCCAGCGGCTTCAACTGTTTTATTACCACCCCAGGAAGATGAATCTTATGGCATCAACAATGTAGTGGGAGAGCATAGCGGAGGTCAGGTCCACCTTCTTCTGAAGGAGGGCGAAGGGAATCCCGAACAGGACCGCCAGGATGATGGTGGATACCGGATCGTAGCCGTGGGCTACCGTGTGAGGTATGACCATCATGAAGTACATGGTGAAGGCAGAGAACCTGCTCATCTTCTCCCCTTTTGCATACCAGATGCAGAAGGCCATGAATATGGCTCTGAGGGCAATCTCTTCGAATATGCCCGGACTTAGGGCCACCACTATCTTCGGGATGGTAAATCCCGTCTCACCCCTGTCCCCCGGCATGATGGCGTTGATGCAGGACAGGATAAGACCTGCGGCGATGCCTATTGCTATGCCCTTTATCTTTGGGTTCGTAATCAGTTCGAAGCCGTCTCTTTTTTCCATGACAGAAAAGACTGCCAGAGAGCAGACGAAGGTCGGAATACCTGATGAGAGAGAATACAGAAGCACCCCTCCCAGGTCCGTGATGGCCAGGTATGAGAAGGTCACTGCCAGGGCAAATACAAGTGACAGAACGATGAGCCTTTTCGAGGGGAGCTTAGCCGATATGAGGAGCACCACCCCAAGTATGGTGACTATCGCAGACAGCAGCATCCAGTACGACATGGTACAGGTGATGCGGGCGAACATGAACACGAGGAAGACGCACCAGAGAACGACGTCGCTCTTTCTTACAGTTTTTACTTTTTCCATCCTTTACTCCTTTCGGATCATCCCATGGATATACTATATCCCAATCGCTTTTCCAGTTCCTTAAGTGTTCCTTAAAGATCCCTATCTGTTTATTAACTGTTCTGCTGTCGTTTTCTCAGGGCGGTTTGTGCTATTATCGGACTATAGGATCGTTTTGGGGAGGGACATCATGGACAGGATCGAACGCATAAAGATGATGGAAGAGAAGATGGACAAGGTGGCTCTTGCCCTGTCCGATATACATGAGGCGGAGGCCCGGCTTTTCGAGCTGCTGCCTGAGATCGGATCACTTGACGAATACAGCCGCACGCTGTGGCTTTCCGATTTTGAGGCAGACGAAAGAGGCGAGCTGCCTTCCGACCTTAAGCGGGGCATCCTTTCCGAGGATATGCTCTATAACGTTTTGGAGGAGGCCCGGTACAGGACCGAGGGTTCCGAGTGGGCTGACTGATCAGTGAAATTCTGTATCTATGTTTTCGCTGTCGTCGATGGTCAGGATCAGGTACTGGCCGTTTCTGATGGCGCCCGGATTCAGGAAGAGTATGCCGTTTTCCTCCGACCTGTGGGGGCAGTGGGTGTGGCCGAAGATGACGACGTCGGCGCCTGTCTCCTCCGCCTTGTAGGACAGAAGGTCGGTCCTGGGCACGTGGTATCTGTGGCCGTGGGTAAGAAGGAGCGTGTGTTTTTCGGAGAGCCTGAAGGTCTCGTCTTCAGCAAGAAGTGATGCGGAGGGGGAATATCTGTCGCAGTTTCCCGCCACCATGCAGATGCTGCAGCCCCCGGGGAAGAGATCGTAGACCAGGTCCGTTATCTGGTAGGACTCAAGTTCCAGATCGCCGGCGATGATGATGCCGTCCAGGCCATGCTGCTTCAGAAGGATGCTCTTTAGAAATGCCAGCCTTCCGTGGATATCAGAACATACGAAAAATTTCTTCATGCGCCCTCCGTTGTTGTTTTGCTCTCCGTTTATTATAATACAAACGAAAAAAATAATATGGAAGCGCAATATGACACTTAAAGAACTTAAAGCCGGTGAATGCGGCATCATCCAGACAGTCGGGGGAGAAGGCGCCTTAAGGCAGCATTTCCTCGACATGGGCATTATACCCGGCGCCCACGTAACTGTTGTAAAGTTTGCACCCATGGGAGATCCCATGGAGCTCATGATCCACGGATATGAACTCACTCTCCGCCTTTCCGAGGCTGAGAAGATAGAAATAGATCCTGCGGACAGCATGACCGAGCATCATGTGAAGAAGGACAAGATGAGAGCAGAGCACCCGGGCTTTGGTGAGGGCGGTAAATACCATCCCAAGGGAAGCGGTGATCCCCTTCCTGATGACACGGTGCTGAGATTCGCCCTGGTGGGAAACCAGAACAGCGGAAAGACCACCCTCTTTAACCAGCTCACAGGATCCAACCAGCACGTGGGAAATTTCCCGGGTGTCACAGTCGACCGCAAGGACGGAAAGATCAAGGGCCATCCCAATACCCTCATCACCGACCTTCCCGGCATCTATTCCATGTCTCCCTACACCAGTGAGGAGATCGTTTCCAGAAACCACGTCCTGAGCGAAAAGCCCCACGCCATCGTCAACATCGTGGATGCCACGAATATAGAGCGCAACCTGTATCTCACCATGCAGCTCCTGCAGATGAATATCCCCATGGTAGTCGCCCTTAACATGATGGACGAGATGCGTGCCAACGGGGCCACCATCGACATCAACGAGATGGAGTATATGCTGGGTGTTCCCGTCATTCCCATCTCTGCAGCCAAGAACCAGGGTGTCGACGAGCTCATCGACCACATGATCCACGTGGCCCATTTCCGTGAGAAACCCCTTCGTCAGGATTTCTGCGATGAGAACGACCACGGAGGCGCAGTACACAGATGCCTTCACTCCATCGCCCACCTCATCGAGGACCACGCGAAAAAGAATTCCCTGCCCATCAGGTTCGCTGCGGACAAAGTCATCGAAGGCGACAACCTGATAATCGAGCAGCTTTCTTTGGACGACAACGAAAAGGAAGCCATCGAGCATATCGTTCACCAGATGGAAAGAGAGCGCGGGCTGGACAGGAGCGCCGCCATCGCCGATATGAGATTCTCCTATATCGACAAGGTCTGCAAGAAGACTGTCCGTAAGCCTATACACAGTAAAGAAAAACTCAGGAGCGAGAAGATCGACCGTTTCCTTACCGGTAAATACACGGCTATTCCCGCCTTCATCGGCATCATGGCACTTGTCTTTGTTCTCACCTTTAATGTCATCGGAGCATTCCTTCAGGGACTTCTGGAGATGCTCATAGATCATCTGTCAGGCCTGGCTGATAAGGCCCTGACCTCAATGGATGTAAACGAAGGTCTTCACAGCCTTATAATCGACGGTATCTTCGCAGGAGTTGGAAGTGTTCTTTCCTTCCTGCCCATCATCGTCACCCTGTTCTTCTTCCTGTCCCTGCTGGAGGATTCGGGTTATATCGCGAGGGTTGCCTTCGTTATGGACAGGCTCCTTCGTAAGATCGGTCTTTCCGGCCGTTCCATCGTTCCGCTCCTCATCGGATTCGGATGTACAGTTCCCGCAGTCATGTCCACCAGGACACTGCCTTCGGAGCGCGACCGTAAGATGACTATACTTCTTACACCATTTATGAGCTGTACCGCGAAGCTTCCCATCTATGCATTTTTCGTTAATGCATTCTTCCCCGGAAAGGGCGGCCTCATCATGACCGGACTCTATGTCCTGGGAATGGTGGTGGGAGTTCTCGTAGCTCTTCTCTTCCGTCACACCATCTTCAAGGGTGAAGCGGTTCCCTTCGTTATGGAACTGCCTAACTACCGCCTTCCCGGAGCTAAGAGTGTTGTCCTTCTTCTCTGGGAGAAGGCAAAGGATTTCCTTCAGAGGGCCTTCACCGTCATCCTTGTTGCAACTATTGTTATCTGGGTCCTCCAGAGCTTTGACTTTCACTTCAGTTATGTAACCGATTCAAAGGACAGTATCCTCGCCATGCTGGCGGGACTTCTCGCTCCGCTCCTTAAGCCCATCGGCCTGGGAGACTGGAGGATATGCACGGCACTTATCTCCGGCTTCATGGCAAAGGAGAGCGTTGTCTCCACCCTGGAGATCCTCTTCGCAGGAGATGTCACTGCATCTCTGAGCACAGCCTCAGCAGCTTCGCTTCTGGTCTTCTCTCTGCTCTATACTCCCTGTGTCGCAGCCATTGCATCTATAAGGCGCGAGCTGGGAAGGAAGTGGGCAGCCGGTGTCGTTCTCTGGCAGTGTGCAGTCGCATGGCTGGCTTCACTTCTGACATTCCTTATAATAAATGCAGTACTTTAAAGGAGGCAGACCTATGTTTCAAAAGCTCAAGGACAATCTGAAGAATTCCTACAGTCCCTATTCGAACTTCCCCGTCTCGGCGATAGTCGTCATGAAGGACGGCCGGGAATTCACGGGAGTCAACATCGAGAACGCCTCCTATGGTGCCACGGTCTGTGCCGAGAGGACAGCCATCTTCAAGGCCGTCTCGGAAGGCTGCAGGAAATCTGACTTCCAGGCGCTTCACCTCATGGTAGGCTCGGGCAGGATCGGAATGCCCTGCTTCATGTGCCGCCAGGTGATCACTGAATTTATGGATCCTGATGCAGAGATCATCTGCTACTCCACCGAAGGCGATAAGGAAACTTACAAGGTCAGGGACCTGTGTCCCGCTCCCTTCGGTCCCGAGGACCTCTAATAACTGACACACGGGGACGTATCTCCAACTGACACATTTTGGCACATGGGGACACACCTCCAGTGATGACAAAACAGAACCGTCCCCATTTGTCACTTTCTCATAATTGATAAAAGTCTCCCGGAGGCTCTCCCTATATGGGAGAGGTTCCGGGAGATTTCGGCTGTTTTGGGGCCGAATTGGTGCGAAATTGCCACGAAAGTCTCCCTATATGGGAGAGGTTCCGGGAGATTTCGGCTGTTTTGGGGCCGATCCCCGCCCGGCGCGGCGGGCGGCGGCGCGGCGGGGATAAAAAAAGAGGCTGCATCAGCAGCCTCTTTCTGTTATCTGCGTTGAGTTCTAATTAGAACTTGCCTGCCTTTGCAGCTTCCTCGATGGAAACAGCTGTGGAAACAGTCATACCAACCATGGGGTTGTTACCGGCTCCGATAAGACCCATCATCTCAACGTGTGCGGGAACGGAAGAAGAACCAGCGAACTGAGCGTCAGAGTGCATACGGCCCATTGTATCTGTCATACCGTAGGATGCAGGACCTGCAGCCATGTTATCGGGATGAAGTGTACGGCCTGTACCACCACCACTTGCAACTGAGAAGTACTTCTTACCTGCCTCAAGTCTCTCCTTCTTGTATGTACCTGCAACAGGGTGCTGGAATCTTGTGGGGTTAGTGGAGTTACCTGTGATGGAAACGTCTACGTTCTCCTTCCACATGATAGCTACGCCCTCGCAAACATCATTTGCACCGTAGCAATTGACCTTAGCTCTGGGAGACTCAGGATCCTTGGAGTAGCACTTTCTGGATACTTCCTCGACAGTATTTGTATAAGGATCGTACTTTGTCTCTACGAATGTGAAGCCGTTGATCCTGGAGATGATCTGAGCAGCGTCCTTGCCGAGACCGTTAAGGATAACTCTAAGGGGCTTCTGGCGAACCTTGTTAGCCTTCTCTGCGATACCGATAGCACCTTCAGCAGCTGCGAAAGACTCGTGACCGGCAAGGAATGCGAAGCACTCTGTGTCCTCTTCGAGGAGCATCTTGCCAAGGTTACCGTGGCCAAGACCAACCTTACGTGTGTCAGCAACAGAACCGGGGATACAGAAAGCCTGGAGGCCCTCACCGATAGCTGCAGCAGCGTCAGCAGCCTTGCGGCAGCCCTTCTTGATTGCGATAGCAGCACCTACTGTGTAAGCCCACTTAGCGTTCTCGAAACAGATGGGCTGGATACCCTCGATGAGGTGATATACATCGAGACCTGCAGCCTCTGTGATCTCTTTACATTCTTCGATGGATGAGATGCCATACTCCTTAAGGCAAGCAAGGATCTGGGGCTCTCTTCTGTCATATGATTCAAATAATGCCATGATTAAATTCCTCCTTTTCCTTACTGCTTTCTGGGATCGATGCATCTAACAGCATCAGCAACTCTTCCGTACTTACCGGAAGCCTTCTCGAATGCTGTGTTAGCGTCGTCACCAGCCTTGATGAAGTCCATCATCTTACCGAAATTAACATACTTATATCCGATGATCTCGTCGTCCTCGTCAAGAGCGATCTCTGTGATGTAACCATCTGTGAGCTCAAGATATCTGGGACCCTTCTCAAGTGTGCCGTATGTTGTACCGACCATGGAACGTGTACCCTTACCGAGGTCCTCAAGGCCGGCACCGATCTGAAGTCCGCCCTCGGAGAAAGCAGACTGTGTTCTTCCGTAAACGATCTGAAGGAAGAGCTCTCTCATAGCTGTGTTGATGGCGTCGCAGACAAGGTCTGTGTTAAGAGCCTCAAGAACTGTAAGACCGGGAAGGATCTCAGCAGCCATAGCAGCGGAGTGTGTCATACCGGAGCATCCGATAGTCTCTACGAGTGCTTCCTGGATGATTCCGTCCTTAACGTTGAGGGAAAGCTTGCAGCAGCCCTGCTGAGGTGCACACCAGCCGATACCGTGGGTATAGCCGGAAATATCCTTGACCTCTTTTGACTGGACCCACTTAGCCTCTTCGGGGATGGGTGCAGCACCATGATGTACACCCTGATGTACGGGGCACATATTCTTAACTTCTGTCGAGTAAATCATAGTATCCTCCTTAAATTTTCATTTTGGTAGGGATTTAAAAATCACCATAAAAATTACCATATATTATTATTATTATCAAGGGAGGAACCACTGAATCTTAGGGCGAAAATGTGGTATATTCAGACGGTGGACAAAGGAGGATAAGGATGGAGATATATCTTGCAAGACACGGCACCACAGCCTGGAATGCCACGCATAAGATACAGGGCCGTTCCGACACGGAGCTTGATGCCCTGGGCCTTGAGATGGCAAGACAGAGCGGAATGAAATTCATTTCGCAGGGCATAACCTTCGATAAGGTCTTCTCAAGCCCCCTGAAAAGGGCCCTGGAGACGGCAAGGCTCCTGGCTTCATCTGATGAGATCATCACAGATCCCCGCCTGATGGAGCTGTGTTTCGGAACCTTCGAAGGTCAGATCGTAGAGGAGATGAACTCCTCCCCCGACTGCTTTTTCAGGTACTTTAAGTCTTCTCCCGAAACTTATGACCGCATGGTGAAAGAGTCCTCAGACCCCTCCTTTGAGTCGCTTACAGATCTTATCGCCCGCGGCAGGTCTTTCCTTGTTGATCAGATCGAGCCCCTGGCAGATAAGGATATCCGGGTACTTATATCAGGCCACGGCGCCATGAACCGGGCCCTTCTCATGTATATGATGTCTGAAGATGACCTCTCCCGCTTCTGGGGCACCGGCCTTCAGAGCAACTGCGGTATAACAAAGATATCCTGCAGTATCAGAAGCGGTGCTGTCCACTACGACCTGCAGGATATGTGTTCCATTTATTACGATCCGTCCCTTCTGGATCAGATCTCATCACTTCTTTGAGCCAAAGCCTCCCAGGAATCCTTTCTTTTCGTAGGGCTCTGTCTTTATGCCCTTTACTTCGTAGCCTGTATCGGCGATGGCTTTTCTGATCTTCTCCTCGTCAGGTTCGTCCTTGGTGATGATCTCAGTGATCTTGTCCTTGTGGGATGACTTGACGCTCTTGGGGTTGATCTCTTTTCTTATGGCATCATTTACGTGGCTCTCGCACATTCCGCACATCATGCCTTCTACTTCAACTGTTGTCTTATACATAGTGTTACTCCTCTCGATCTTTATAAGGATATTATAACACCGCCTTCATCTCTTTTACGAAGGCGCCCACCTTCTCAGGAGCATCCTTTCCGTACCGAGCGATGATCTTGACGATGGCGGATCCCACGATAACGCCATCGGCAGACTGGGCCATCTTAGCGGCCTGCTCGGGATTTGAGATACCGAAGCCGATGGCGCAGGGCACAGATGAAGCTGCACGGATCTTACTTACGAGAGTAGGGATATCCGTGGTGATGCTGGTCCTGGTGCCGGTTACGCCCAGGCTGGAGACAACATAGATAAATCCTTCAGCCTCCGAGGCGATCATGGAGATACGGTCCTCGGATGTGGGAGCGATGAGGGATATAAGATCCACATCATACTGATGGCATATGTCCAGGAACTCACCTTTCTCCTCATAGGGGATATCGGGAAGGATAAGGCCGTCTATGCCGATCTCGTTACAGGTGGAGATGAACTTCTCACTGCCGTAGGAATAGATGACATTTGCATATGTCATGAACACCATGGGGATATTGGTCTTCTCCCTGATCCTTCTCACCATATCGAAGATCTTGTCAGTGGTGGTGCCGGCATTGAGGGCACGGAGGGAAGCCTCCTGGATAACGGGACCTTCAGCGGTGGGATCCGAGAAAGGGATGCCCAGCTCGATGAGGTCTGCTCCGTTCTTCTCCATCTCGAAGACGATCTTTTCAGTTGTCTCAAGATCCGGATCTCCGCAGGTGATGAAAGGGATAAACGCCTTTCCATTCTTAAATGCTTCTTTTATCTTACTCATGGATATCTTCTCCTCTGTATCTTGCGATGGCTGCGCAGTCCTTGTCGCCCCTTCCTGAGACAGTTACGACGATGATCTGATCCCTGGGAAGCGTGGGTGCGATTTTCATGGCGTGGGCGATGGCGTGGGCCGACTCGATGGCGGGGATTATTCCCTCAGTCCTTGAGAGGTACTCAAAGGCATTGACCGCCTCATCGTCTGTGATGGCCACATACTCGGCCCTCTTTGTGTCGTGGAGCCATGCGTGCTCAGGTCCGATACCGGGATAGTCCAGACCTGCGGAGATGGAATATACCGGTGCGATCTGGCCGTATTCGTCCTGGCAGAAGTAGGACTTCATGCCGTGGAAGATGCCCAGCCTTCCCGTATTCAGTGTGGCAGCCGTCTCAAAGGTATCTATGCCCCTTCCGGCAGCCTCGACTCCGATAAGCCTTACGTCCTTATCTTCGATGAAATCATAGAAGGATCCGATGGCATTTGAGCCGCCTCCGCAGCATGCCATTACGATATCAGGAAGCCTTCCCTCCTTCTCCAGCATCTGGCTCTTGATCTCCCTGGAGATGACAGCCTGAAAATCCCTTACGATGGTGGGGAAAGGATGGGGACCCATGACGGAACCCAGACAGTAGTGGGTATCCTCGATCCTGGAGGTCCACTCTCTCATGGCCTCGGATACAGCATCCTTGAGCGTCCTGGTACCTGTCTTCACCGGGATGACCTCGGCGCCAAGAAGCCTCATCCTGTAAACATTGAGTGCCTGCCTCTTAGTATCCTCCTCGCCCATGAACACTACGCATTCCATTCCGAAAAGCGCAGCCGCGGTGGCAGTGGCAACACCGTGCTGACCTGCACCCGTCTCGGCGATAAGCCTTGTCTTGCCCATCTTCTTTGCCAGAAGGGCCTGACCCAGGACGTTATTTATCTTGTGGGCTCCCGTATGGTTCAGATCCTCCCTCTTCAGGTAGATCTTTGCTCCGCCCAGATCCTCTGTCATCTTCTTTGCGAAGTAGAGCCTGCTGGGGCGGTTGGCATATTCGTTAAAAAGAGTGCTCAGCTCTTCGTTAAACTCCGGATCGTCCTTATACTTGTTGTATGCCTGTTCAAGTTCGATAACGGCATTCATAAGGGTCTCGGGGATATACTGACCGCCGTGGACTCCGAATCTTCCATCTTTCTCTCTCATATTTCAACTCTCCAATCTCTTTGCTTTTCTCGAAAATCTTATCATCTTTTCTCTGTCTTTGTATCCGTCTGTCTCCACCCCGGAACTTACGTCCACTCCCATAAGGTGAGGACCTGCGTTCTTTATGGCTTCAGACACATTCTCATCATTAAGTCCTCCGGCCAGGATAAAGTCCCTGCTGATCCCCTTGATCAGGGAATGGTCAAAGGCCCTTCCGGAACCGCCCACTCCTGCATCCAGGAGCACCAGGTCGGCTGAGCTCTCATTAGCCCTTCTTATGTCATCCTCCGTCTTTACGATAAAGACCTTGATGATCTTCTTTCCGGGCAGGAGCTCTCTGAGCTTTTTGATATGATCGTTGTCCTCGTCTCCGTGGAGCTGGATGATGTCGATATCAGCTTCAGATGCGGTCTTTGCCAGATCTTCCAAAGGTTCATTTACGAAGACCCCGACTTTCCTGATGCTTTCAGGAAGATCCTTTGATAACTCCCTGACGGTCATTGGATCGACCGTCCTTTTAAAGCCCTTAGTCAGGATAAACCCAGCCAGGTCTCCACCGGCTTCAATGACATATCTTATATCTTCTTCTCTTCTGTTTCCGCAGAACTTAACAAGTGTCATATAAGTCGTAAAAGCTCCTTCAGAAATCCTGTCTTGTCGGAAGATCTCATGGCGGATTCTCCGATGAGGACAGCGTCTACTTTGTTTTCGTGCAGGACCTTTATGTCCTCTGCACACTTGACGCCGCTCTCTGCCACGAAGGCGATATCCTCAGGGATCATCTCACGGAGCCTTAAGCAGTTTGTGGGATCCACGGAAAAGTCCTTCAGGTCCCTGTTGTTGACTCCGATGACGCGGGCTCCGGCGGCGACTGCCATCTTCACTTCTTCACTGTCGTGGGCTTCCACCAGTGCGGAAAGGCCCAGCTCATCACAGATGCCGATGAACCTTTTTAGCTCTTCAGCTGAAAGGATGGAGCAGATGAGGAGCACTGCCGACGCTCCTGCCACCTTTGCCTCGTAGATCATATACTCGTCCACGGTGAAGTCCTTCCGCAGGCAGGGGATCTTTACCTCCGAGGCTATCTCCTGAAGATACTTTATATCCCCCAGGAACCATTTGGGCTCCGTGAGGACGGATATGGCAGAGGCGCCTGCCTTTTCGTAGTCCTTCGCGATCTCAAGGTAAGGGAAATCCTCAGCGATGACGCCCTTGGAGGGAGATGCTTTTTTGCACTCAAGGATAAAGGACATGCCGTCTTTTTTCAGGGCCTTTTCGAAGGAGAAGTCACCCTTCGGGAGGGCATATGCCATATCTCTCATCTTCTCTGAAGAGATGACCTTCTTTGAGGTCTCAACGCGCTTTGCTGTCTCTTCTGCTATCGTCTCAAGTATATTTTTCATCTGTTGGATACTTCAATGAACTTTTCGAGGGTCTCATATGCCTTGCCGGAGTCGATAAGCTCACCTGCGAGCTTGATGCCCTCCTCGAAAGTCTCTGCCTTTCCTGCGATATAAAGGGATGCACCTGCATTGAGAAGGACAGTATTCCTCTTATGTCCCTTCTGCCCCTTGAGAAGGTCGATGGCGATCTTTGCATTCTCTTCGGGTGTACCGCCCTTAAGGTCTTCCTTTGTGCACCTTTCCATTCCGAACTGCTCGGGGGTGATGGTATATGTCTTATACCATCCGTCCTTGAACTCGCAGATGCTGGTGGGGGCGCTGAGGGAGATCTCGTCGAGCTTGTCCTGGCCATATACGACCATACCCCTCTTTACGCCCAGGGATATAAGGACCCTGGCAAGGGGCTCGATAAGGTACTCATCGTAAACGCCCAGGAGCTGCATCTTAGGGCTGCCGGGGTTGGTAAGGGGACCGAGGATATTAAATACTGTCCTGAAACCCAGTTCCTTTCTTACGGCGCCGACATACTTCATGGATGTGTGATACTTCTGGGCGAAGAAGAAGCACATTCCCACCTCGTCCAGGAGTGTCCTGCAAAGGTCGGGATCCTGGTTGATATTTACGCCCAGTGCCTCGAGGCAGTCTGCTGTTCCGCACTTGGAGGAAGCGGCACGGTTGCCGTGCTTTGCCACCTTTACTCCGCCGGCAGCTGCAACGAGAGCCGATACTGTGGAGATATTAAAACTGTGGGCATTGTCTCCGCCCGTTCCAACGATCTCGAAGATATCAAGATCTGTATCCACCTTCGTGGCATGAGCTCTCATGGCTGCGGCACAGCCTGCGATCTCATCTGTTGTCTCCGCCCTTGCAGACTTGGTGGAAAGGGCAGCCAGGAATGCGGCATTCTGCGTCTGGGATGTCTCTCCGTTCATTATCTCGTTCATGACGGTATATGCTTCGTCATATGTGAGATCTTCCTTGTTTACGATCTTTTCGATTGCTTCCTTGATCATTTCTGAGTCCTCCTCATGTTTCTTGCGATATTGATAAAGTTTTCCATCATCTTTTTTCCGTCAGGTGTCATTATGGATTCCGGATGGAACTGTACTCCATATACCTGATATTCCTTGTGCTTAACGGCCATTACCTCGCCGTCGTCTGTAAGTGCAGTTACCTGAAGGCACTCGGGCATTGTATCCGGGTCTGCTGCCAGGGAATGGTATCTTGCAACAGGGACCACCACGAAAAGCCCGTTAAAGAGTTCGCAGTCCACGGAAAGGCTGACGTTGCTCTGCTTGCCGTGCATGAGCTCCTTTGCGTATGTTACCGTGGCACCGTAGGCGGCACAGATGGACTGGTGGCCCAGACAGACGCCCAGGATGGGATATCTGTCTCCCAGCTCCTTTATGACATCGATACATACACCTGCATCCTCGGGCCTTCCGGGACCGGGTGAGATGACTATGGCCTCAGGGTTAAGTTCATCGATCTCCCTGACCGTGAGTTCGTCGTTTCTTATTACCTTGATATCAGGCTCCACTGATCCGATGAGCTGATAGAGGTTATAGGAAAAGCTGTCGTAATTATCTATGAGCAGTACCATATCTTACCTCCTTAAAGCTCTTCGTCCTGTGCGGCTTTGATGGCATTTACCACTGCCGCTGCTTTATTGATGGATTCCTGATATTCCTTTTCGGGAACTGAATCGAATACGATGCCGGCGCCGGATCTGACGAAGACCTTATTGCCCTTCTTGTAGGCGATCCTTATACCGATACATGTATCGAGATTTCCCGAGAAATCCATATATCCGATGGCACCTCCGTAGATGCCCCTCTTGTTGTTCTCCAGTTCGTTTATGAGCTGGCAGGCCCTGATCTTGGGTGCGCCGGAAAGTGTTCCTGCGGGAAGGATAGCGTCGATGGCGTCCAGGGCATCGCACTCCTTCCTGATGGTTCCCTTTACTGTGGAACCTATATGCATTACATGTGAGAAGCGGAGGATGGTGTGAAGCTCCTTTACGCTTACGGATCCGAACTCCGAGATCTTTCCGATATCATTTCTTCCCAGATCCACCAGCATGTTGTGCTCGGACAGTTCCTTGGGATCTGCGAGGAGCTCCTTTTCCAGCTGAAGGTCCTCTTCCTCTGTCCTTCCCCTGGGACGTGTTCCCGCAAGAGGATATGTGTAGAGTGTATCGCCGTCCAGCTTTACAAGAGTCTCAGGGGATGCTCCTGCCACCTCAACGTCTGTTCCGGAGAAATAGAACATATAAGGTGAAGGGTTTGTGGTACGAAGGATCCTGTAGACATTGAGAAGGGATCCTTCGAAGTCTGCCTCCAGGCGGTTGGAAAGGACGATCTGGAAGATGTCTCCCTCCTTGATGTGGTACTTGGCCTTTTCCACCATGGAGCAGTATTCCTCTTTTCCGAAAAGGGGCCTTATGTCACTAAGAAGCTTGCCGGGCTTTTCGTCGATGCCCTTGCCGTTTCTGATGAGGTCGATGAGGGATGCGAGGTCTTTTCCGGCTCTCTCGTACTCGTTTTCGATATCATCCAGCCTGATGTTTACCATGAGGATGATCTTCTGCATCAGGGAGTCGAAAGCGATGACCTTGTCGAAGAGCATGAGGTCCACATCCTTGAAGCCCTCCCTGTCCTCTGCATCAAGATCCAGTGACGGCTCGGCGTACTTAACGTAATCGTAGGAAAAATAACCAACGAGACCGCCGGCAAAGGGAGGAAGGAAGTCCAGCTTGGGGCTCTTATAATCCTTCATGATGTTCCTTAATACGTCACCGGGACGGGAAGTCTCTATTGTCTCATCTCCCACCTTCATCACGCCGTTTGCGCAGGTGATGTCCAGCTTAGGGTCGAAACCGAGGAATGTATATCTTCCCCTGTTTTCGTTGTTCTCCATGGACTCCAGCATATAGGTGTGGGTGGAGACGTTCTTCAGGATCTTCAGGACCTCGATGGGAGTCTTGATGTCTGACATGATCGAAGTCGATACGGGGATGTACTTATACTCCCCGGCGGAAGCGTATGATCTTACTTCTTCCATTGATGGTCTTATTTCCATCTTCCTGCTCCTTTCTTTGTCAGGGCAATAAAAAAGTCCCTGACAGAAATGTTTTTCTGTCAAGGACGAATCTTCTTAAAATCCGTGGTGCCACCTTGATTCTTCTAAAGAGTTCCCTCTTCGGAAGCACTTAGCGAGATACTATCATATCCCCGGCAAATAACGCATGCCCTCGCGTCACAGAATACTCGGCCGAAGCCTTTGACTGCACCCTCAGCGGTCCATTTGATGACTTGTTTTCCACCGGACTCTCAGCAACGCCGGCTCTCTGTGGGATCATGATCACCTTTATCTCCGCATCAACGGTTTGGTGTTTATTCAATTAAAGCAACAATATACTTTACGGACTTGTTTGTCAAGAATGTTTTTTGTCGGAACCCAGGGTCTTAGCGATGGAGTCAACGTCAGGAAGGTCTACCTTTACTTTCTTCTCAACTTCGCCGATCGCCTTGTCGACTGCTGCCTTTGTGCTCTGGTCCTTGGATACCTTGTCCACTGCATCCTCTGCCATATCTTTGATCTTGTTGATATCGAGATCCATAGTAAATACCTCCTACAAATAAGATGAGTCCATTATACCAAAAAAGCGGCCGCTCATAAAGCAGCCGCCGGAGTATCTGTGTTTGCTTTTTCCTTAAAAAAGAAATAAAACCCAATAATCAAAAAGCAGGAAAAAGGCAATCCCAATGAAGACTATTTGTCCCCTCTGCATGTCCCATTGGAATCACCTCCTCTCGTGCTTTTTTCTATGGTTAGATTCTATCATCTCCTCTTCGGGAATGTGTTACGTAAAAATGAATAAGTATTTAAAAAACTTTAGCTATTCTTTTTATTGCTGATGACTATTCCCGTGAGTACCAGGACTATGCCGATGAATACCGGGAGGGTGATCTTTTCGCCGAACCAGAGTATACCGTTGAGGGTAGCTACCACGGGCTCGATGGATGCGATGATAGCTGCCCTTGAGTTCTCCACATGTTTAAGGCCCGCGGTATATACAAGGTACGGGATCAGGGTGGTCACCAGTACGAAAAGTATCGTGAACCCGAAGGACGGCACTGACGAAAAAGACACTTCAGCGATCTTCCCTATATGCGAAAAAGGTATTGTAGCCACGGAAGCAAAAAGGAATGTATAAAAGCTTATGGTATATGTATCATATCCCCGCTCAAGGCAGTATCTTCCGAAGATGGAATAAAGGGCATATCCGAGGCCCGCGCCAAGTCCGATGAATATCGCAGCTGTAGTCAGATCAGATCCGCCTCCCAGGACTCCCGTGACAAATATAAGGCCTGTGAATAGTATGATGAGGGCGATGATCTTTCTTATGGTGAGCTTCTCTTTAAAGAGCACCGCGGATATCACCATTACAAATGCCGGTGACGTGTATAGAAGTATTGCCGCCACCGAAAGGGATGTGATGGTGATCTCGTAAAAATAGCATATATTGAAAAATACGATACTGAGTATACCTGTACCAAGGAAGCACCACAGATCCCTGAGCTTTATCTTAAAAAGCTTCTTCGACTTTATGAGGATAAATATACCCATAAAGACTGCAGTCAGAAGAGATCTCACTGCCACCAGATCAAGGGAGCTCAGCCCCTTACTGTCCAGAGGGCGCACGAAAAGGCCCATGCAGCCCCAGAGGATGCCGGCAAGAAGGATGAGTATCATTCCCCTGATGCTCTTCTTATCCAATATCTTCACCTCTGAAATAGATGATCCCGTTTTCTGTTATCTGATCCCTATCTTCTGGGAATCCCTTCTTCTTCCATTCATCAGGAGTCAGAAGGTAGTTCTCTCCATATACGGGTTCGATACCGATGTAAGCGCAGATGACCTTGTTGATATAATCCCCGTTTCGTGCCAGGAGGATGCCGGTCTTGTGGCATCCGATGGTCACGGTGATATCAGACTTAACGGCCTGGAAGGCTTCACCTGTATCACCGTTCATGCCGCTGTTTATGTCGGCACTGATGACGAAGCTTCCTGCTGCATTGATCTCCCCGATGGCAGCTCTGTAAATGCCTCTTACCTCACCTTTAAATCCTGTTCCCAGAAGACAGTCAACGATGGTGTCAAAGCCCTTCATCATATCCTTTCCGGGGTCAAACTGAAGGAGCTGAAGGCCGCGGTCTTTGCATCTTTCCATATAGTAAGCTGAATCTTTTGAATAGTGGTCGGTGACGCTTAAGACGGTCACATCTTTCCCTTCAGAGAGGAGGATCTCCGCCAGGGCGAAACCGTCGCCGCCGTTGTTGCCGGATCCCACCACGATGAGAGTGGATCCTCCGAAATCGTGGCTGGAGCGGATGCCCTCAGCCGCCCTCCTCATAAGTTCCAGGGAGGGAACGGAGGTGGCGATGGTGTGCTCATCGCTCTTTCTCATATTTTCAACCGAGATCACATTTTCCATATGTGAATTATAGCACAGGGGTGACACAGGGGGACGTATCTCCAACTGGCACGTTTTGGCACATGGGGACACATCTCCACCGATCATTTGTGGTCAAGACAGTGGCATATACTGGACACTGGTTATGCCATTTTCGGTCAAAATCAGCTGATTATGGCATAACTCATGGCATAGGTATGCCACAACTTATGCCATTTTCGGCCGGATAGGCGGTTTTGTGCCCCAGTTCGTGGCATAGACATGCCACGCTTTATGCCATTTTCGGCCGGATAGGCACCTTTTTGTCCTAGTTCGTGGCATAGACATGCCACGCTTTATGCCATTTTTAAGCATTAAAAATGCTGCCCGGCGGTGGATCAGGCACCACCGCTCAGACAGCTCTCCAAGTTTCTTTTTAGTTTTATGTCAGATGATGAAGATGACCTTGGACTCACTCTTCTGTGTGCAGTGGGTCTTGGATGCATCCTGCTGTTCTAATGTGTCTGATGGCTCGCACACTACCTTGATGGTGGTGGGTGTTGTATCTATCTCGTCAGCATCTTCTTTAACGTGGCATCCTGATGAAAAGATGCACATGATCGTAAGGACCGAAATCACCGGAATCGCTAATATCTTCTTAAGTGTTCTCATGGTCGTTTACCTCCCTTATACTCACGAGTATAAAAAAGAGTTGTCACAAGAAACTGTGGTAGTTGTGTCAAAGTTGCAACTTTTTCGGGATTTTTGGTGTTTTTTCGGATTTTTCTCTTTATCTGTCCAGAGAATCCACGTACTGCCTTGCAAGACGGGCTGATCTTCCACCGCCTCTTAAGGCGAATCTTTCAGCACCTTCTTCGATGTCTTTATCCTCCATCTTTATGCCGCGCTTTTCCATAAGCTTTTTGACGATGGTGAGGAACTCCTGCTTGTTAGGTTTCTCATAAAGAACACGAAGACCAAACCTCTCGGAAAGTGACATCTGCTCGGAGATGGTGTCGGAGGTGTGGATCTCGTCTGCCCTGTCTGCGAAGGATTCCTTGATCATGTGGCGCCTGTTAGATGTGGCGTGGATGAGGATATTCTTCCTGCCTCCGGAGGCGGCACCTTCCAGTACCGACTTAAGCGCGCCGATCCTCTCGTCGTTGCTCTCAAAGGAGATATCGTCGATGAAGAGGATGAACTTCATGGGGATACGGGAGAGCATCTCGATGACCTCGGAAAGATTTCCGATCTCAGCCTTGGGAAGCTCCACCAGCCTTAAGCCCTGATCGAAGAACATCCTGGATGCGGCTTTTACAGTTGAGGATTTTCCCGTTCCAGCAACACCATAGAGAAGACAGTCAGCGGCGGGCTTTCCGGAAAGGAAGGCCTTTATATTATCTATTACAGTATTTCTCTGTCTGTCGTAGCAGAAAAGGTCCTCGACGCTGATGGGATCCGGGTGCTTGACCGGGACGATGGTGCACCTGTCGATCTTGAACATCCTGTATCTGGAATAGATGCCGTAGCCCTTCTTATCCAGTTCCTCGATGACCTTCATGTATCTGTCCTTTATGTCGATGGCAGAAGATCTGAAATCAGGGAGATATCCGTCGTAGTACATCTCCTCCTTGAAGTCGTAGGAAGAGTACTTACCGATCTGGGTGAGAAGATCCAGCTCCCTCTCTGCCGTGAGGTTTATGAGGGTGCTCATCTTGGTGGTATTCTCGGGATCAACGATGGAATCGATCCTGTGTTTCAGGTAGGGATTCATGTCGTCGATGAGAGCGTCCCAGATGGCAGCCGACAGATCTGCATCAGGCCTCAGGGAATAGAGCACCGAGACAAAGTCCGAATAGCTGGCGATAAGTTCCTCGATGGGATGACCGCCCTCCCTCATCTTAAGAAAGACGCAGAGGCTCTTAAGGGGCTCCGCATAACGGACCCCTCTGAAGAGTGCTATGGAATCTATCTGTCTCAGAAGATCAGACATTTATTATGGCTCCCTTATCGGCTGAAGATACCGAAGCGGCATAACGCTTGATGCAGCCCTTGAGTTCCTTCCTGGGAGGAAGCTCCATTGTCTTCTTTCTCTCTTCGAGCTCCCCGTCGGAGATCTTGAGCTCGATCTTATATTCAGGGATGTTGATGGAGATGATGTCTCCGTCCTTAACATATGCGATGGTACCGCCGCTTACAGCCTCAGGGCTGATATGTCCGATGGATGCACCTCTTGTGGCACCGGAGAATCTTCCGTCAGTGATGAGTGCAACATCCTTGTCCAGGCCTGCACCTGCGATGGCAGATGTGGGAGAGAGCATCTCTCTCATACCGGGACCGCCTGCGGGACCTTCGTATCTGATGACGATGACATCGCCCTTCTGTACCTTACCGGAATAGATAAATGCGATTGCATCCTCCTCGGAGTTGAAGCATCTTGCGGGACCTTCGTGTACCAGCATCTCGGGTGCAACTGCGGACCTCTTTACGACACATCCGTCAGGAGCCAGATTACCCTTGAGGATGGCAAGTCCGCCAGTCTTTGTGAAGGGGTTATCCAGGGATCTTATGACATCCCTGTCGAATACCTGGACATCCTCCAGGTTCTCCTTCATGGTCTTACCTGTAACTGTCATTACATCACCATTTATGAGTCCTCCGTCCAGGAGTGTCTTAAGCACGCCGTAGATGCCGCCGGCCTCATAGAGGTCCTCCATATATGTGGGGCCTGCAGGAGCGAGATGACAGATGTTGGGAGTCCTCTCGGAGATCTCATTTACATGGGAAAGATCTATCTTTATATCGCACTCATTTGCGATGGCAGGGATATGGAGCATGGAGTTGGTGGAACAGCCGATGGCCATATCTGCAGCGATGGCATTTTCGAAAGCCTCAGCTGTCAGGATATCCCTGGGCCTTATATTCTTTCTTACGCACTCCATTACCTGCATACCGGCATGCTTTGCCAGCTCGATCCTTGCGGAATATACAGCAGGGATGGTACCGTTGCCCTTAAGGCCCATACCGAATACCTCGGTGAGGCAGTTCATGGAATTTGCAGTATACATACCTGAGCAGGATCCGCAGGTGGCGCAGACCTTCTCTTCGAATTCAGCGAGCTTACTGTCGTCGATCTTTCCTGCTGCATAGGCTCCTGTAGCCTCGAACATTGCGGAAAGGGATCTCTTCTTGCCCTCTACCCTTCCGGCCAGCATGGGACCGCCGCTTACAAAGACGGTGGGGATGTTGAGCCTTGCCGCAGCCATGAGAAGTCCGGGAACGTTCTTGTCGCAGTTGGGGACCATTACAAGTCCGTCGAAACCGTGGGCCATTACCATAGCCTCGGTGGAATCAGCGATCATGTCCCTGGTGATGAGGGAATACTTCATTCCCGTATGGCCCATGGCGATACCGTCACAGACTGCGATGGCGGGGAAGACTATGGGAGTTCCGCCTGCCATGGCGACGCCCAGCTTAACTGCTTCGACTATCTTATCTATATTCATGTGACCGGGCACGATCTCGTTATAGGAACTGACGATACCGATAAGCGGCCTTGCCTGCTCCTCCTTTGTCAGTCCGAGAGCGTGGTATAACGATCTGTGGGGTGCGTTCTGAAATCCGTCAACAATTGTATCCTTTATCATAGGTATGCCTCTTTTCTTATAGGTCACTTGAGATTATAACACTTCTTATTTGATAACGGCAGATAAGCCGGTTCCCGAAAAAACTGCTTTTTACTCCCGTTTTCGGGAATTTCTGTAACAATTCCCGAAAAAGCCGTTTTTGATTCCCTATTTCGGGAATCCCAGACGCTAATAGGAATAAAAAAACAGGGGCCTGTGACGGGCCCCTGCTGATCTAACACTGTTACAAACTTAAGTATATCAGTTGTTGATGAGTTTATCCTCGTCACTCCAACTGTAGAGCTTTCTGATCTCAGCTCCCACCTTCTCAGCGGGATGCTCGGAAGCCTTCTTCCTCATTGCCTTGAAGTGAACCTGTGCACCTGCGTCGGACATGTCGAGGAGGAACTCCTTAGCGAAGGAACCGTCCTGGATATCTGCAAGGACCTTCTTCATTGCCTTCTTAGTATCCTCAGTGATGATCTTGGGTCCTGTGATGTAGTCACCATACTCAGCTGTGTTGGAGATGGAATATCTCATTCCTGCAAAGCCGCTCTGGTAGATAAGGTCTACGATGAGCTTCATCTCGTGCACGCACTCGAAGTAAGCATTTCTGGGATCGTAACCGGCCTCAACGAGTGTCTCGAAGCCGCACTGCATAAGAGCTGCAACACCGCCGCAGATAACTGCCTGCTCACCGAAGAGGTCTGTCTCTGTCTCCTGTCTGAATGTTGTCTCAAGAACACCTGCTCTTGCTCCGCCGATACCTGCAGCATATGCAAGGCCAAGATCCCATGCATCGCCTGTAGCATCCTGCTCAACAGCGATAAGGCAGGGTGTACCCTTGCCGATCTGGTACTCGGAACGTACTGTATGTCCGGGAGCCTTGGGAGCGATCATGATAACGTTGATGTCAGAATTAGGCTTGATGCATCCGAAGTGGATATTGAAACCGTGTGCAAATGCAAGAGTCTTTCCTGCTGTGAGGTTAGGCTCGATGGACTCCTTGTAGAGCTTAGCCTGCTTCTCATCAGGAATAAGGATCATGATGATGTCAGCTGCCTTTGTTGCTTCCTCAACGGAAAGGACCTTAAGTCCCTGGGACTCAGCCTTATCCTTGCTCTTGGAACCCTCATAGAGACCAACTACTACGTTTACACCTGAATCCTTGAGGTTCAGAGCGTGAGCGTGTCCCTGGGAACCGTATCCGATGATGGCAACTGTCTTGCCGTCAAGCTTTGAAAGATCACAATCCTTCTCGTAAAAAATCCTCTTGTCCATTTTTATTTACCTCCAAAAATTAGATCCTGTTTATTTATCTGCCCGTTTACTTCTCGAGCATGCTCTGGGGACCGCGCTCAAGAGCCACGATACCCGTGCGGCACATCTCAATTATACCGAAAGGCTTCATATTGTCGATAAAAGCATCGACCTTGTTAGTGTCTCCCGTGATCTCGATGCACATGGCCTCAGTGGAGTAGTCGATGATCTTCGCCCTGAAGATATCGATGACATCCCTGATCTCCGCTCTCGTCTCGGTGGTGGTCCTGATCTTGATCAGGAGAAGCTCACGCTTGATACCGGACTCGGCAGAGATGACTTCGACCTTCCTGACATTATACAGCTTTTTGAGCTGGCTTAACAGTTGCATCCTGTCGGAATTTGTTCCGGACAGGGATATGGTTATCCTGGAATAATCGGGATTCTCCGTCTCCCCCACTGTCAGGGAATCGATATTGAATCCTCTTCTGGTGAACATGCTGGTTACCCTGGTCAGGACACCGTACTTATTCTCAACATAAACCGCTATTACAAAATTGCTCTTGCTCATGTGATCAGTCCTCCTCTCCAAGGATAAGCTTATCGAAGGTTCCGCCGGGTCTCATCATGGGAAGTACCACTGAATCCTTATCGATGGAAAGATCGATAAGGGCAGGTCCCTCACACTCGTAAGCCTCTGCGAAGGCCTTCTTAAACTCCTCTTCATTCTGTGCCCTGAAGCCCTTAGCTCCAAAAGACTCAGCCAGCTTAACAAAATCAGTCTTCCTGTTCAGCGTGGTGTTGGAATATGCCTTGTCGTAGAACAATGTCTGGAACTGACGTACCATTCCGAGAACACCGTTGTTAAAGACGATGATGGTAAGGGGAACGTTATATGTAACAGCTGTGGCAAGCTCCGTAAGGTTCATGCCGAAGGATCCGTCACCTGTGAAAAGGACTGATCTCTTTCCGCTGCCGTAGGATGCGCCGATGGATGCACCCATACCGAAGCCCATGGTGCCGAGTCCGCCGGAGGAGATCCATGTCCTCTTCTTCTTGAACTCGAAATACTGGGCAGTCCACATCTGATGCTGTCCAACGTCTGTAACGATCTCCGTATCAGTATCGATCATATTGCTGACAGCCTTGATGGCTTTCTCGGGAAGGAAGTCGGGAAGTTCCTGCTCGGCTTCCTGTGCCTTCAGTTTCTCGATCTTGATCATCCAGTTGGGGTTCTTCTTCTCCTCAACAGTATCGATGAGCTTTCTTAAGAAATCACAGATGTCGCATGCGGCTCCGAGATCGATCTCGACATTCTTTCCAAGCTCGGCCTGGTCGATGTCGATCTGGATCTTCCTTGCACCTGCGGAGAATCTGTCGATATTACCTGTAGCTCTGTCGGAGAACCTTACGCCGACACCGATGATAAGGTCAGACTTGGCCATGGCCTTGGAGGAAGCGTAGTGACCATGCATTCCCTGCATACCAAGGAATCTTGGCTGGTCAGTGGGGAGCTCGGAAAGTCCCATCATGGAACAGCCGATAGGTGCATCGATCTTGTCGGCAAGCTCAGTTATGAGATCTCCGGCATCTGCTCTTACAGCACCGCCTCCGAAATAGATATAAGGTCTTCCGGCCTCAGCGATCATCCCGGCAGCCCTCTTTACATCCTCGTCCTTTGCGGGAGGATTGGATCCCTTTTCGATACGGGGGCCGGGAGTGAACTCACAGAGCTGCTTCTGGATATCCTTGGGGATATCTACGAGAACGGGACCGGGACGGCCTGACTTGGCGATCCTTATGGCCTCTCTGATGGTATCTGCCAGATCCTCGACATCATGAACGAGGAAATTGTGCTTTGTTATAGGGAGAGTCACACCGGTGATGTCGATCTCCTGGAAAGCATCTGATCCGATCATGTCCGTAGCTACGTTGCCGGTGATGGCAAGAAGGGGAACTGAATCGAGATGCGCTGTTGCAATACCCGTAACGAGATTCGTTGCGCCGGGACCTGAGGTGGCAAGTACGACTCCGACTTCACCCGTTGCCCTGGCATAGCCGTCTGCTGCATGTGCAGCACCCTGCTCATGTGCAGTCAGGACATGTTCGATCCTGTCGTTCTTCTTGAGAAGCTGATCATAGATATCGATGACAGTTGCTCCGGGATATCCGAAGATGGTCTTGATATCCTGCTCGATCAGAGTCTCGACAACGATCTCTGCTCCGCTGATTTTCATAGTCTTACCTCCGTTTCCTTACCCGGTATCAGGAGCAATAAAAAAGTCTCCTCACACCGGAATCCTTTTCCTATGTGAAAGAGACGAAAATACTATTTCCGCGGTACCACTCTTCTTGGCTTCTAAAAGCCCTCTCACGCATGTCAGATAAACACGCTTCTCTATAACGGGAGAACCCGACATGCTTTACTCGCAAAGCTTTCATGCATGTGGCTCCGGGACGACTTATCATTACATCTGCTACGATCGGCTCACAGCAACCGCCGACTCTCTGGACGTGCACTGATGTATCTTTTTTCCCATCAAAGCCTGTATAGTGATTAAATCACGACTGACTAATATTGTCAATTATTAATATATATCAGGCGGTTATCTCCTCCGCGATGCGGTCAAGGACGGAAAGGTCACCTTCCTTAAGGGACGATGCGATGGTCAGTCCCTCCTCGATGATGGTGGTACCCTTAAGTCCGCCAAGGATCTCACGGACGCTCTTTCCTGCAACGGAAGCCCAGGTGCCGTTGTCGATGACCGCGATCTTCCTGTTCTGGACATTATGGCCTGCAAGAGCCCTCACAACTGTATCCATGGACACCAGGATCTCCGCGTTGACAGTAGGTGTTACGATAACGATCCTGTCATACTTAAATGCCATGGCCACGGCGTGGGAGAAGTGCTTTACGTTCATGTCCAGGACCTTTACGGGAAGGCCTTTATCGGAGATCTTGCCCGCCAGGATCTGGGCACAGTTTGCGCTGTTTCCGTAGACTGATCCGTAAAGGACAGCCACGCCCTTCTCCTCGGCTTCATATCTGCTCCACTTGTCATATACGCCCAGGATCTTATCCAGGTCCTTACGCCACACGAGACCGTGGAGAGGGCAGAGATACTTTATATCGAGAGCTGCAGCCTTCTTAAGGGCCATCTGGACCTGGGCGCCGTACTTACCGACGATGTTGGTGTAATACCTTCTGGCTTCGGGAAGAAACTCCCCTTCAAAGTCCAGGGAATCAGCGAAAACAGAACCGTCGATGGCTCCGAAATTACCGAAGGCATCAGCACTGAAGAGCACCTTGTCCACAGGGTCATATGTGAGCATTACCTCGGGCCAGTGCACCATGGGTGCCATGACAAAGGTGAGCTTTCGGGATCCGATATCCAGGGTATCCCCCTCACCTACAACGACTGCTCTTGACTCTATATCGAACCCGAAGAACCTGGAGATCATGCCCATGGTCTTCTGGTTGACTACGATCTTTGTATCCGGGTATCTGAGCACCAGCTCCCCCAGGGTAGCCGAATGGTCAGGCTCCATATGCTGGACGATAAGATAGTCAAGGCTTCTTCCGTTAAGGGCGGCAGAGATGTTCTCGAAAAAGTTATTTGCCACAGCCTTGTCCACCGTGTCCACCAGTACGGTCTTCTCATCGGCGATAAGGTATGAATTGTAGTTCATACCATCCTCTATGGGGTAAGTGCCTTCGAAGATCCTGATCCTTCTGTCACAGGCTCCTACCCAGGTAATATTGTCTGTTATCTTTCTTAAATCATACATAGGTAAGATTATACCTTTTATCCCCTTCTTTGGCCAACGCCCTTTTACTTAAAAAAGAGGGTGGAGTATAATGGGTAGGCTATAAAAGGCAAAAGGAGAATTATTGTTATGAAGAAGATCATTTCAGCTGTCCTTTGCGCTGTAATGCTGGCCCTGCCCCTGGCAGGCTGCTCCGGCGACAAGGGATCAGACAAGTTTGTAGTAGGATTTGACTCCGAATTCCCTCCCATGGGATTTGTAGCAGACGACGGATCTTACACCGGTTTTGACCTTGAACTGGCAGAGGAAGCAGCAAAGAGAATGGGCAAAGAATTTGTTGCACAGCCTATCGCCTGGGATTCCAAGGATCAGGAACTGGCATCCGGAAATATCGACTGCATCTGGAACGGTTTCACCATCAGCGGCCGTGAGGACCAGTATACCTGGACCGAAGCTTATATGGAGAACGATCAGGTAGTAGTCGTAAGAAGCGATTCCGGCATCTCTACCCTGGAGGATCTGGCAGGCCTTACTGTCGTTGTCCAGAAGGATTCTTCAGGACTTGCCGCCCTCGAGGAGAATACAGCTCTTACAGATACTTTCGGCGAGCTTATCCAGGTAGACACATATCTTAACGCTATGATGGAGCTGGAGTCCGGTTCTGTTGACGCTATCGTTATGGACGAGATCGTTGCAAGATATGAGATCCAGACATCCGGCAAGGACTTCACAGTACTTGACGAGGCTGTTGCTTCCGAGGAATACGGTGTTGGATTCCTTCTCGGAAATGAGGAGCTCAGAGATGAGGTCCAGGCTACTCTTGAAGAGATGGCAGCTGACGGAACTATGGCAGATATCTCCAACAAGTGGTTCGGAGATGACGTTACCCTCATCGGAAAGTAATTCAAATCATCACCACCGGGTGGTATAATCAAAAGGTGGCACGGTTCACAAAGATCCGTGCCACCTTTTTAGATGATCACAGGAGAAAAGCATGGATATTATCGTCTCTACAGCATCACAGTTATGGGAAGGATTCCGGTTTACTATCGGGATATTCTTCTTTACCATGATCTTTTCCATACCCCTGGGACTTCTGGCTGCAAAAGGCAGGATGTCAAAGAACAAAGTCATCAGTTCTCTCGTAAGAGCATATATCTCCATCATGAGAGGTACTCCCCTGATGCTCCAGCTCCTTCTTGTATTTTTCGGTCCCTACTATATCTTCGGCATCAAGACCGGCGACATCGTGGTAGGCCCTTTTAAATACAGGTTTATCGCTGCTATCATCGGCTTTTCCATAAACTATGCTGCATACTTCGCAGAGATATTCAGAGGCGGTATCCAGTCCATGCCGAAAGGCCAGTATGAAGCTGCCCAGGTACTGGGATTTACAAAGGCCCAGACATATTTCAGGATCATCCTTCCCCAGGTAATTAAAAGAGTCCTTCCGGCCGCAACTAATGAGACCATAACACTCGTTAAGGACACCTCCCTGGCCCAGGTACTGGCCATAACCGAATTATTTACAAAAGCATCAGAGCAGGCTTCAAAGCAGGTCTCGGTAATGCCCTTTCTGGCAGCAGGCCTTTTCTATTATCTGATGAATGCACTCATCGAATATATATCGAACCACGCCGAGAAAAAGATGTCCTATTACTCATAAAGGGAGAGATCACATGAACGTTCTTGAGATAAAAGATATCTATAAATCCTTCGGGGACCTGAATATCTTAAACGGCATATCCCTTAATGTGGCTGAAGGAGAAGTCGTTGCGGTGATAGGTCCTTCGGGAGGAGGAAAATCCACCCTCCTTAGATGCGCCACCACACTTGAGACCATAGACAGCGGTGAGATCACTATAGGAGACGTTACATTCTCCTCCCATCCCGATAAGAAGACATTACAGGAGATCAGGAACAGGTTCGGTCTGGTATTTCAGAACTTTAATCTCTTCCCCCACTTCTCCGTAAGAAGAAATATCACGGAAGCTCTTATCCATGTCCACAAGAAGTCCAAGGAGGAGGCAGATAAGATCTGCGACGAACTCCTTCTTAAGATGGGAATGCCCGACAAGGCTGATGCTTATCCCTGTAATCTATCAGGTGGCCAGCAGCAGAGAGTTTCCATCGCCAGGGCCCTGGCCACAAGTCCCGAGATCCTCTTTTTCGACGAGCCCACCTCCGCCCTGGACCCCGAGCTTACTGCAGGAGTCCTGAAGGTAATAAGAGAGCTTGCCGAAGAAAAGATGACTATGGTCATCGTCACACATGAGATGAGCTTTGCCAGGGATGTAGCAGACAGGATCATATTCATGGACGGCGGAGTCATCATCGAGGAAGGAAATGCCTTTGATCTCATAACAAACCCGAAGAACGAAAGGACAAAGGCATTCCTGGCAGGATACTGATCCTGATCACCTGGCCGTAATGGCAAGGTCTACGCTGTCCAGCCTTACTTCACCGGATCCTTCGTTTATGATGACGAATTCCACCTGCTCGCTGTATTCATCAAAGCAGAATTCATAGACTGCGATATCGTTATCCTTCTGTACTTCCATGGCGTCAGAAACATAGGCGCCCTTTCCCGCCGTGGGGATAAATGAGATATCAGAAAGTCCTTCGCCTCTGATGGTCAGACGGTAGGATCCTCTGGGCAGGGTGATCATGGGACCGTAGGAGTAGCCATCCTCATAAAGATAGCGGCTTCCGTCAAGGTCATATCCGTCCACCAGATATACCCCGTCATAGAAATAATCAAGGTCATAATCCGCCATAAGATCCAGGATCTCATCGTGGCTTTCAAAGACATATACATAGATATTATCGGCAACAAGATCCGGTACCTTCTGCCCGATGCCGTGGGACAGGATGGAATAAGGAAGCTCGTCCTCAGAGAGGATGACAGCGACCTTTCCCTCCGGGAAAGCTTCAAAATGAGACTTCTCCTGAAGCCAGGGACGAAGGGTTGCGGGATCTGATACATCCATGAGCTCGGGAGCCTCCCAGTGGTACATATTGATATCACCGTCTGAAAGCTCCGTTATGATATTTGCGTTCCAGAATGTTGAGTAACCGCATGAAACGTCATTTGCCTTAAGATATGCGACCACATCCCTGTAGGGCTTTGTTTCGTCCAGATCCTTATAGTCATAGTAGAAGGTGACCTCCCCTGCCATCTTAAGGATAACGAGAAGGACGGCTGCTATGGTTATGAACTTCTTCCTCTTATATTCAGCCTTACAGATATTATTGGTGCACAGGGGTACCAGAAGGATGATAATGGGGGAGATATATCTTTCCACCGTATCCTTCATAACGAAGATCTGGACCAGCAGGAAAAGGCTCAGGGAGACCATAAAGAGCATGCTCAGGATCCTGCTGTCATCCCCCTCCTTATCCTTGGGGATATGGAACAGCGAAAAGCCCGTGAGCAGGGTGACTGCCCCGAAGCCAAGGTTCTTCAGGATCCCGGAGAGCATCAGAGGTCCCGGTGTATATCCCATGTTCTTTATGATGGCATTAACATTAAATAACAGCGTATCGTTATCAAAGGGGAAGAAAAAGAAGTGGTCGAACTTCTGTACCGTTATGATCTTCGTGAGAACGAAAACATAGAAAACAAGTCCCATGAGTGCGGAGATAAAAGATATGATCCCGAACCTGACCCTTTTTATGTTTGCCTGTTCCTCCCTGCCGTTAAGGAAATCCTTAAGTGCCGGGAATACCAGCACAAGGAACAGGGGCAGGAAGAAAAGAAGTATGAGCCTGTAGCCCCCAAGTCCCGAAAGGAACGCGATGACATAGGCTGCTATCTCCTTTATGAGCTGCTTTCTGTCCCTGCTGCCGCCCTTCTCCAGATAGTCGAAAAGGAGTGCCAACGAAAAGAAGAATACGGTTATAAAGGGAAGGTAGTACAGTCCCAGCAGGTAGTAGTTAACAAATTCATATGAGATGGGCAGGGCCAGCACCGAGGCGGTGATGGGAAATGCCCTCTCTATCTTAAGGCTTTTGCAGAGGCAGTAATACGAAAAGAGCATGAGGGCGATATGAAATGCCGTGGAAATGACCCTTATGTTATGCCAGCTGCTCATAAACCTGAACAGGAACGATGTGAAGATCTGGATATAGAGGATCCTTATCTCCGAGGAATAGCACCACTTCGTGGTGATGATGCCGTTACCCCTGGAGAGGACTTCAGCGAGCAGGAGCTCACTGGACATATCCGCATCCAGAAGATATGTGATCCTTTTTGCTACGAAGACTACAGTCAGTAAATAAGACAGAATAAGGAGCATCCACGACAAAAGATACGGGATATCATCATTCCTTATGATCTTCTGTCTCTGCTCCTTACTCAAGATAAGTCACCTTTTAAGAACCTGGATCATTCTTTTCCTTCTTCGGGAAGCTCTGAAGCTTCTTCCTCCTTGGAAGGTCCTTCTGTCTTTTCTTCTGCGGGCTTTTCAGAGGGCTGCTCAGAAGGAGCAGGCTTTGCTTCTTCCGGCTTTTCTTCGGAAGCAGGCTTTGCTTCTTCAGCCTTCTTGGCCTCTTCCTCTTCCTTTGCCTTTTCCTCAGCCTCCTTTGCGGCCTTTTCCCTTTCCAGGATATCAGTGAGGTCGCCGTCCTTTTCGAAGATCTCCTCGAACTCGGGACCGTCAACCTTATTTACTGCCATGAGCCTTGCGGAAAGACCCTCGACAACGTTCTTATGCTCCATGAGGACATCCTTTGTCTTCTCATAGCACTCGTCTATGATGCGCTGGATCTCCTTGTCGATCTCAAAGGCAGTCGCATCGGAATAGCTCTGTACCTGGCCGAAGGAAGCACCTACGAATACCTCGTCGTTGTCATTTCCGAAGACCATGTTCCTGAACTTGGGAGACAGACCGTAACGCTTGACCATGCTGGTGGCAACGCGGTTACAGTTCTGAAGGTCAGAGGATGCACCGGTACTTACCTCACCGAGGAAGAGCTCCTCGGCAGCACGTCCGCCCAGGGATACCATGATGGAATCCAGGAGCATCTGCTCGGTTACCATGTCCATATCCTCCTTGAACTTGTAGGCAGTGAAACCGCCTGCCCTTCCGGAGGGGATGATGGTTACACGGTCAACCTTCTGATAGTCACTGATGGCTCTCAGTACTACGGCGTGGCCTGACTCGTGGTAAGCGGAAAGCCTCTTGCTCTTTTCGCTGAGTTTCTTTGATGTCTTCTCGGGTCCCATGAGGACTCTGAAGGTAGCGTCGGAGATCTCAAGGGATGAGATCTTCTTCTTGCCTCTTCTTGCAGCCAGGATAGCTGCCTCGTTAAGTACATTCTCAAGATCGGCACCTGTAAATCCGGAGGTGGAAAGAGCCAGCTCGCGGAGATCGACAGTCTCATCGAAGGGCTTGTTCTTTGCGTGGATCTTGAGGATAGCCTCTCTCTCGTCGGCATCGGGCTCATTGACCATTACCTGACGGTCAAATCTTCCGGGCCTCAGGAGAGCGGGGTCGAGAACGTCAGGGCGGTTAGTAGCCGCGATTACGATAACGTTCGTATGGATATCGAATCCGTCCATCTCAACAAGGATCTGGTTAAGGGTCTGCTCTCTTTCGTCGTTACCGCCTCCGAGACCTGCGCCTCTCTTACGGCCGACAGCATCGATCTCATCGATGAAGATAACACTGGGGGCAGCCTTCTTTGCATCAGCGAAAAGGCTCCTTACCCTGGCAGCACCGGCACCGACCAGCATCTCAACGAAGTCGGAACCTGAGATGTAGAAGAAGGGAACTCCTGCCTCACCGGCAACTGCTCTTGCCAGGAGGGTCTTACCTGTACCGGGGGCACCGTGAAGGAGTACGCCCTTGGGCACCTTGGCACCAAGATCAATAAACTTCTTGGGAGCTTTCAGGAATTCGACTATCTCGGAAAGCTCCTCCTTCTCCTCGATGGATCCGGCTACGTCGTCGAAGCGGACCTTCATCTTGTGGGGATCTGTGAGCTTTGCCTTGTTATTACCGAAGGAGAATACTCCGTTTCCGTCCTTGGCCTGTCTGTTCAGGTTAAGGAAGATAACGAGTACTACTACGATCATTCCGATGGTGAGAAGGATATTGAAGACTGTTGCCCAGTCGAAGGGCTCAGTGTAGTTGTAAGCTTCGATCTTGCCCTCTTCCTTGGCCTCATCAAGTTTCTCCACGAGATCGTCCACATATTCCCTGGGAATGCTCTGGACCATGCGCTCCGTGGTGCCTTCTGCTGTCTCATACTCCACGGTTACCGTGGTTCCGTCGATGGTTACTGTAGAAACGTCATACTCATCGCTCTCGATATAAGAAATGACATCTGAAAGATTTGTTTCGTTACCCTTTGAAGGCTTGTCCCCGAAAAGTAGGACAGAGCAGACAATAAGCGAAATGATAAGTACGCCGTAAAAGATCAGTCCTGAACTGACCTTAGGCTTTTTACTGTTTCCACCCCTGTTCTCATTATTGTTTTCCATGTTACCTCACTATGCGTATATCTTTATAATTTCTGAAATGACCGTTATAGTCGAGTCCGTAGCCCACGATGAACTTGTCGGGGACGACTATACCGTTATAATCCGGCACCAGATCCGTAAGCCTTCTGTCAGGCTTATCAAAGGCGGTGCAGATCTTAAGGCTCTTGGGCTCTTTCTTGCCCAGGAGTTCCTTGAGGAGCTTTAAGGTCCTGCCGGTATCGACGATATCCTCCACGATCAGGACATGCTGGCCCTTGATGTCGACAGTAATGTCCTTCTTGATCTTGAGGACTCCGGTGGAATTCTCGCCCACATAGCTGGAGACCTGCATAAAGTCGATATTGACCGGCATCTTAAGTTCTCTTATGAGGTCGGAGGCAAATATGAATGCACCCGTAAGGATGGGGATGACCACCAGTTCCTCACCGGCATAATCCCTGTTTATCTCAGAAGCTACTCTCTTGACCATCTCGTCGATCTCTTCTCTTGAGATCAGTATCTCTGAAGTATCCATATCTACCCGTTTTCCTCTCCGACAACAATAGTTATCTTTTTTATCCTGTCCGGCATATCCTCTTCCCCGGAGGCCTGAAGCCATGCCCTGCGGGATACCTCATCGGTAAATCCCTTCCCGTGGCCAAGGCCCGGGATCCAGAGCACCTCATCCCCTGAAGTCAGAAGGAGTATGCTGTCTCTTGCATCTGCCGGGATCTTCCTGTCCATAAAGAGCTTTCTGAGCTTTTTGCTCCCGGATGACCCTGCTCTCCTGAAGGAAAGTTCAGGCCTTCCGTTCTCCAGTACCAGAGGAGCTGTCTGCTCCCCGGGGCGGACCGGGAAAAACCACGACATATTATTATACTCTAATAAGGCGCTATTCTCAATGATTTCCGTCTTTACCAGAAGTTTTGACCCCGGAACGGAAACAGTTCCCGTCCCGGGCAGGGTGATGCAGATATCCTCATCCGAAGTCAGATATCCCATTCCCCCGGCAACGGCAGCAGCCACAGAGGACAGCTCTTCACCGGTACAGAATCCCACAAGATCACCATTGGTAAAGGCGGTCCTTCCGAAGGGAAGGTCGCAGGTCAGGGTGCCGTGGGGATCGTCCCCGCAAAGGGAAAGCACCATGCCGGTGTGAACTGACGTAAAGTCCGTAAGATCCCCGAAAGTATCAAGCCACAGCCTTCTTATGAGCCTTGAAGCGATGGCCCTGTGCGTATCCTTCAGAACATCCACCTTAAGGAAGATGTGATCTTCTAACCTTACCGGATGATATGCCTCTTCCGTGATCTTTTCGATGAGGTCGAGATCGTCCTTAAGAAGGGCATATGTGTCGTTTAATGCCTCAGAAGGATCCTTTACTGAAACCTTCGCTATAGCGGGCAGCACATCATTTCTCCAGATATTTCTGGTGCATTCAGACATGGTATTTGTCTCGTCCTCACCATAGGAAATGCCGTTTCTTTTAAGATACTCCAGGATCTCATCCTTTGTGAGGCAGAGAAGCGGCCTTATGATATCTCCGGACAGAGGCGCGGGAGAAACGAGTCCCTCCAGGGCGCATCCCCTGAAAAGGTTCATCATCATGGTCTCAGCCACATCATCCCTGTGATGGGCCACGCAGATCCTCACATCTCCCCCTTCTTCCCTTACAAAGTCCCTGAAGGCTTCATAGCGGAGGATCCTTCCTGTCTCCTCCTCTGACCTTCCCATGTCCTTTGAGATCATTTTTACATCCCTGGAAACGCTCCTGAAAGGGATGCCCTTTTCGAGACAGAGGTTTCTTGCGATCTCCTCGTCCCTGTCTGCGTCGGAGCCTCTGAGCATATGGTTTACATGCAGGGCGAAGATGGACGCCTTAAGGCATCCTTCAGTCTTAAGTTCGTTAAGTATGGACAGAAGAGCCGTGGAATCAGGGCCTCCGGAGAGACCTACCAGGATCTTTTCACATTCAAAGAGAGCATTATCGGATGAAAACTTCAAGACCTTCTGTGCTTCGGCGGAAAGACGATCTTTCATGGATCAGAAACCGTCCGGGAAGGAATCGTTACTGTCAGCGAAAAACTCCTCATTCTCATCATTTACGGGGATATCATCCTCCGAGATGGGAGCAAAGGGAGGTTCTTCGTCCTCGAAGTTATAGTCAGAAGCAGAAGCCTGGGGTGTTGTCGTCCTGGTATAGGAAGACTGTGTTCCCGTGGTCGTGGGATCCACCGGATCAGAGTCTCTGGGAATATCCATGAAGAGTGTCTTGGCGCCCCACCACTTAACATGGACCTTACCTGTCTCACCGTGCCTGTTCTTGGCGATGATGAGCTTGGCGTCCTGTATCTCAGGGACCTCATCCTTCTTATAATAGTCGGCTCTGTCGATGAAGATAACGGAGTCGGCATCCTGCTCGATGGCACCGGAGTCACGGAGGTCAGAGAGCATAGGCGTGTGATCGTCCCTCTTCTCAGAGCCTCTGGAGAGCTGTGAGAGGGCGATAACGGGAACTCCCATATCCTTGGCCAGGATCTTAAGGGACCTGGAGATATCTGAGATCTCCTGCTGTCTCGAGGAACCTGCTCTTCCGGGGATGGTCATGAGCTGCAGATAGTCAACGATGACAAGGCCCAGCATACCCTTTGCCTTCAGGTCCTTACACCTGGAGAGCATGGTAACGGGGCTGACATCGGAATTGTCGTCGATATAGATGGGAAGTCCTGCCAGTTCGCCGAACACCTTGGCCAGTTCCTGCTCCTTCTCGGGAGTGAGGGTGGCTTTCTGAAGTTCCTTGGCGGTAACCTTAGCCCTGGAAGCCAGGATCCTGTTTCCGATCTCAGACTTACTCATCTCAAGGGAGAATATATTTACGTTGTAATTTCTGTGGATGGCAACGTTAGTGGCGATGTTGATGACAAGGGCAGTCTTACCCATACCGGGCCTGGCGGCGATGATATTGAGCGTGCCGGGACGGAAACCTCCCAGCATATGATCAAGACCTCTGAAACCGGTCTTAACGGCATTGACCCTCTCCTTACCGCTGGAGATGGCATGGATCTCGTTTATGTTTCTCTTGAGGATGTCGTTCAGACCCTCAAAGCCTGCACCCTCATTATTCTCCCTGATGGGGGTGAGCCTGCTGACGGCCAGGTCGATGATATCGTTTACTTCATTTGTTCCGGAGGAGGCCTTCTTCTCAAGATCTCTCAGGGTGTTTATCACCTGACGCATGGAGCTCTTTTCCCTGATGCTCTCGATATAGCTGTCGGCATTGCTGGCAACGGAGGCAGTATTTGCAACGGCAAATACATATTCCGTTCCTCCGGCGGAATTGATGGCTCCCATCTTCTCCAGCTGCTCACAGACATTGAACCTGTCGATGGCACCGTTGCTCATATAGAGCTTGGTGATAGCCTCGAAGATGAGCGCATTTCTCTTGTCGGAAAAGTTCTCCTTTACGATCCTCTTTCCGACTGCGCTGTCCAGGGTGTCCTTATTCCTGATGCACAAAGAGAGCAGAGCCTTCTCTGTCTCCACATCATGAAGGGGTACGGAGGGTTTCTCCGCAGGACCCGTGGCTAGATTGTCCTTCAATTCCCTCTCTGCCAACTTATAAAGCCTCTACGTTTACATTGATCTCACATGATACTTCGGGGTGGAGCTTGATCCTGACACCAAATGTTCCCACGTTCTTGATGGGATCCTTGATGACCACCTGCTTCTTCTCGATATCGAAGCCGTCCTTCTTAAGGGCATCGGATACATCCTGGGATGTAACAGCACCGTAGAGCTTTCCGCCCTCGCCTGCCTTCATCTTAAGGGATACGGACTGTCCGTCCAGCTTCTTCTTGAGATCCTTGGCTGCATCGAGAGCTCTTCTCTCATGCTCTGCCTTGGCTCCCTTCTTAAGGTTTACCTCATTGAGGTTGGAAACTGAAGACTCCTTAGCGAGCTTCTTCTTGAAGAGGAAGTTCCTTGCATATCCGTCGTTTACCTCAACGACATCATTTGCCTTTCCCAGTCCTTTAACATCTGCCAGAAGGATAACTTTCATATCTGTGGCACCTCCGTAAAAGTGTATCTTTAAATTTGAATTGGGCACTCTCCGCGATGGAGAATGCCCAATAATTATATACTATATACCGCTTCTTTTCCACGCGGATGATCTTATGAAGATCAGTCTGCTACGTAGGGAAGAAGAGCGATCTGACGGGCACGCTTGATAGCTGTTGTAAGCTCTCTCTGGTGCTTAGCGCATGTGCCTGTCATTCTCTTGGGAAGGATCTTTCCTCTCTCGGAAATGAACTTCCTAAGACGTGTAGCGTCCATGAAGTCGATCTGCTCGACCTTCTCAGCACAGAAAGCACATGTCTTCCTGCGGGAACGTCTCTGTCTCATATTGCCGGAGAATTCTCTGCCGGTCTTAGGTGCTCTGTTCTCAGCCATAATTAAAACTCCTTAACTGATTAACTGAAATTAAAACTCGAATGGAAGATCAAGTCCGCCGCCCATATCATCATCGTCACTGTTCATATCAGGAGCGATGGATGTCTTGGGAGCTGTGGGAGCGGTAGCAGCTACAGAACCTTCTGCAGGCTGGGGAGCTGACTGTACAGGTGCACTCTTGGGTGCTGCTGCGCCGTTTGCTCCGTTACCGTTGCCGGACTCAACGAATTCTGCCTCGTCTACGACTACTTCAGTGACATATCTCTTCTGACCGCTGTTGCTGTCTTCAAAGCTCCTGGACTGGATGCTTCCCACGATACCGATCCTTGATCCCTTGCGGAAATAGGATCCGATAAAGGAAGCTGTCTGCCTCCATGCCACGCAGTTAATGAAATCTGCCTGTCTCTGTCCGTTATTGTCCTTGAACCTTCTGTCCACGGCAACCGTAAAGTTGCAGAACGGAACCTGACTGGAAGTATTCTTAAGCTCGGGGTCCTTCGTTAACCTTCCTACCAACATTACCTTGTTCATTTTCTTCCTCCGTTAAATGCGGCGATCACTCGCTGACACGGACAGTGAGAAAACGAAGAACACCGTCAGTGATCTTGAGCACACGCTCGATCTCCTTGGGGAACTCACTCTCGGCAGTAAAAAGGATCTTAAGGTATACACCTTCCTTCTGATCCTGGATCTCGTATGCAAGGTGCTTAGATCCGAGGTTCTCAAGCGCATCTACTGTAGCGCCTGTCTCGATCTTGCTCTTGATCGTCTCGATAAGAGAGTTAAGAGCCTCCTCGCCGATAGCAGGATTAAGGACAGTTACCAACTGATACTGGTTTGCCATTATTTTCACCTCCTCTTGGTCTCTTCGGCCCGATATCTGAAGTACCGGGCAAGGATTAAAGTTCTACCGTATAAATAAATACAGCACAGGAGAGAATAACACAGCAAAAGCCTTTAAGTCAAGTTGTTCTTACTCTTTCTTCAATGTTCGCGTCTTCACTAATATTCTTACTCCACTATTTTACATTCAGGGGAAGTATTTGTCCATAGTTTTCGAACAAATGTTCAAAGTCTTTCGGCGCCCAGATCCTTGATGATATAGGGGAATAATATCTCCAGCCAGGCCTTCAGGGCTTTGGCCGTATGGATATATGTCTCCATGTTCTCCCCGGCGGGATCCGGGATGGAAACGGATACCACTCTTCCCTTCTCGTCCTTGATGACAAGACCCTTGGAGGCTGCATAGGAGGAGATGGAAAATACCTTTCCCTCAGCCTCGGGGAAGGAGTTCAGTATGTTGAAGGCCTGATCGTCGTGCATGGTTATCACGAGATCGTGGTCATTATATTCAGACGGGCAGGCGCGAAGGCTCCTGTGGTGGGAAAGATCCATACCGAAGCACTCCTCCAGGGCATCGCACATCCTCTTATCGGGAAGGTCCCCCTCCATGGCGAAAAGACCCGCGGAGCCGGCATAGAGCTCTGCACCCGTGGAAGTATCACCCTCCCTGCAGAAAGGCGCCTCTTTCCTGAGCATATCGGTAAAGATCTTCTCGCAGGCTGCGCTCCTGGCAGTATTCCTGTCACCAACGAAAAGGACGGATGAAGTGAACACATCCCTGAACATCTCCAGGGGCATCTCGTGCCTCTTCACTTCAGGCTTTGAAGGAAGATCCCCGGACTTGCCGGCCGCCTTGGAGAGCCTGTTCATATATGCCTTCTGAAGTCCTTCTCCCGTAAAGCCTGCTGCCAGGATGACATCGGGCTTCTGGATATCCAGATGGCGGAGTCCGTCGAAAAGGCAGTGGGAAGCATCGGCGACATTTCCGGACTTTCCGTAGGAATAGAAATTTATATGTGACAGAAGGATATCATCCCCGGTCCTTTCAAAGAGTTCCTTTGTCTCATCACCGGCGAAGATGCCGATCCTTGCTGCGGGATTCTTCTCTAAGATCCCGCTGCACTTGAGGATATAGGGAGATGCCACGGAGAAAAGCTTCTGCTTCTGCTCATCTGTCATCTCCTTGAGAGGATCTTTCTTCTCCTTTTCCTCATCTTCGGGAGCTTCGGTCTCAGGGATGAGGATATCGTCCTCAGAAACGTCCTCAGGGAGCATTATGATCTCCACTTCCGCATCGGGGGCATAGTGTCTGTATTTCATTCCGGGAGCCTTGGGAGTCTCTCCCTCCTTAAGGGTCTCGGATCTCGTATCAGATGAAGCCACTTCATCGATCATGGCCTTGGTGACTGCACCGGGCCTTAAGATCACCGGCTCTTCTCCCGTGGCATCCACAACTGTGGACTCCAGGCCAACTTCACATTCACCGCCGTCTATGATGGCGAAGATCCTGCCGTCCATGTCGTTCAGGACATGAAGAGCTGACGTGGGTGAAGGGCTTCCGGAGAGGTTTGCGGAAGGAGCCGCAACGGGGCACCCACAGTATGACAGGAACTTCCTGCACACTTCGTTCCTGGGCATCCTTATTCCAACTGTATCAAGACCTGCCGTGACCTCGTCGGGGACAGCTGCTGATTTCTTTACAATGACGGTGATGGGACCGGGCATAAATGCATCCATGAGCTTTTCTGCAAGAGGAGTCACTTCAGATGCAAGATCAGCGATCTGGGACTTGTCATATATGTGGACGATGAGGGGATTGTCCCCGGGTCTTCCTTTGGCTTCAAATATCTTTTTTACTGCACCGGCATTTAATGCATCAGCACCTAATCCGTAGACTGTCTCCGTGGGGAAGGATACAACCTCCCCGTCCCTTACGGCCTTGGCTGCTGCCTTGATATTTTCATCGTCATTTCCTTTTATGAAGAGAGTATTCAAGTCTGTTCCTCCGTCTCTTTTCGTGCTGCCAGATCCAGGGTGAGGGCGTCTATTATCTCATCCAGGTCTCCTGCAAGTATCTCCTCTAACCGGTAAAGGGTAAGCTTGATCCTGTGGTCCGTCACCCTTCCCTGATGGTAGTTATACGTCCTTATCTTTTCGGAACGGTCTCCCGATCCTACCTGGGATCTTCTCTCGCTGTCCAGTTCTTCCTTTTCCCTGGATCTTGTCATCTCCCACAGGCGGCTCTGAAGTACCGCCATGGCCTTATCCTTGTTCTTGTGCTGGGACCTTTCATCCTGGCACTGCACCACGAGTCCCGTGGGGATGTGGGTGATCCTTATGGCGGAGTCGGTCCTGTTGATGTGCTGTCCTCCGGCACCTGATGCCCTGTACCTGTCGATCTTAAGATCCTTGGGATCGATATTTACGTCTTCACTGTCAGCCTGGGGGAGCACTGCCACGGTAACTGCGGAAGTGTGGATCCTGCCGCCTGATTCCGTGACGGGAACCCTCTGGACGCGGTGTACTCCGCTCTCGAACTTGAACCTGCTGTAGGCTCCTTTTCCCTCGACTTCAAAGACCAGTTCCTTATAACCGCCCAGCTCCGTTTCGCTGGAGTCGATCATATCTACGGAAAAGCCTTTTCTCTGGGCATAGCCCTTATACATGCGGAGAAGTTCCGAAGCGAAAAGGGCTGCTTCCTCGCCGCCGGTTCCGGCCCTGATCTCCACGATAACGGACCTGTCGTCCCTGGGATCTTTTTCCGTCAGGGCCACCATGAGTTCCTGCTCTATCTTCTCTATCCTCTCCTTGGCATCGGAGAGCTGTTCATTTGCAAGATCATATATATCGCTGTCACCTGATGACAGGAGCTCCAGGGCTTCGTCCCTGTCGCTGTATGCTTCTTTTCTCGCCTTGATGATATCCGCCTTGACGGTGAGATCTCCCAGTTCCTTTGAGAGCTTGAGATAGCGGTCGGGATCCGAGGCGATGGAAGGGTCGGACATGGATGAGACCACCTCTTCATAACGGGACATTATCATGGCTATCTTCTGTTCATCTATGCTCATGAAATGCTCCCTTCAGTCTCAGTTCCCATCATGGTCTCAGATATCTCCGTTTCCTCCGAAGATGTCTCAGAAGGGACTGTTCCCACTACTTCAGGCTCCGGCCCAAGATCTATGGCAAAGAGCTCGATGGCCCTGTCCAGGACCTCATCCGTGAGATCTCTTCCTCCCTTTTCAACTGCCTCAGATGAGACTGTATTATCCGTGGCTCCTTCGCCTGTTATAAATTCCATTGTATCATTGAAGCCGTAGTCCTTTTCCACGAGAAGGTACCTGCTCCTTATGTCGTCGATGCCGGGCTTTCCGATGACGATCAGGGGGATATAGTTGTCCACCACGCATCTGTTCAGCACATCCGCCTCGCCCTCTGTAAGGGCCCTCCCGGCATTAAGGACGATGAGCATCTTTTCGGGATAATCCCTGGGGATGACTTCCTTGACGAGATTTCCTTCTTCATCATATTCCGTATAGTGGAAACTCGACCACTTAACGGGCATGGTGCTGTCGTTCATATTCTCAGGGGCGAGGACCGTGATATTTGCACCGGAGGACTGAAGTTCTTCAGGGCATTCACCGATCCAGTAGATCATGTAATCATATTGAGACAGAAGCTCCACTCTCTCCTCTGTATCCATCCTGCTCTTTGACAGGAATGACCTGGAGGAGATGTCGCTCAGCTTCATCATGACAAAGATCATCGCCATGACGAAGATAAAGAGTATGACAACTATGATCCCGATCTTTCTGCCCTTCATGTGATCACTTCCTGGTATATACAGGGCGCACTCCCTTTACCGCGGGGATGGACGCCTCATTCTCGTAGTCAAGTGTCATGGCGGGAAGGCCGTCAAGGTAGGGCTTCATGTGCTTTTCGAAGGACTCCCTGGCGTACTTTTTCTCATCTTCGGAACCCTCTGTCTTCAGGACGAAGAACCAGCCTGTAAGACCTGTCTCCTTGTTGACGAAAAGACGCACATAGGCCTCCTCGATCTTCTGCTCTTCTTTGCAGTACTTTTCGATCTCGGGAAGCATGTTCTCGGGGTAGGCATTTGGCTCTCCCACCTTCAGCACGTTTTCGGCATTTCCCATGTCGCTGGCGATAGTCCTGAGCATCTCTTTTCCGAAGACGATATCCTTTGTGCCCGGGTCGACGATAACGCCGTCCACGTTCAGGTTCTCATCGATGGCAACGGAGATGATATCCTCAAATCCTGCCTCCACTGCTTTCTGGTCTTTGGAAGTGCTCTCATACATCCTGTCAGTATCGGAATATATGACCATGAACATCCTGTTCTTTGAGTCCTTCATCACGTTAAAGGAGATCCTCTCCTCATCGGCATAGACAGGTACTGCGAACCTGGATTTTGCGGACTCGGTGAGCACGGCTTTCATGTTGTCCAGAGAGCTGTCCTCCTTCATCTTATCCATATATTCCTCCAGCTTCGGGTTCTTTATATCACGCTTGAGAAAAAAATCTTTCTGTTCCATCTTTACCTCCGGATCAACCCATCAGAAATCTCAGGCAAAGGCCTATGAGCAAAGGGAGTGTCACTACCATAAATACGAGTGTCATGACGACGGTCCTGGCGCAGAACTTTGACGCACAGTTATACCTTTCCGAATAGATGACGTTCATGGTCCCCGAGGGAAGAGCCGTCATTATGGTAAGGGTTATCATCGTCCTGGGATTTACCTCTATGAACCTGCTGGCGATCATCAGCGCCCCCAGCATTGCGAGGGGAAATACGATGAGCCTGAGGGCCATGACAATATATGATTTCTTATCCATGAAGAGCTTCCTGAGGTCGACAGTGGCAAAGGTCGATCCAAGGATGATCATGGACAGGGGGACTGTCATATTTCCGATGAGATCCGTAGTCTCCTTTATGAAGACAGGCATCCTCCAGGGGATGATAAAGAGCACCACGGCAGCAACGGATGCGATGGATACGGGATTCATGAAGATATCCTTGAAGTTGCCGGTCTTCCTGGAGATGAGATGCACTCCATACGTATAGAAGAAAAGGTTATACATGAGATTATAGATGGACGCCAGGAGAAGTCCCGAAGCGCCGAAAAGGCCATACATGAGAGGGAAGCCTACAAAGCCGGTATTGGCAAAGACGGAAGTGGTTACAAAGACCCTCTTTTCGCTCTCGTCGAAGGGCAGTCTCATGGTGGTCTGGCGAAGGATCAGCAGAGTGACCACATAGTAGGCTGAAGCACAGCATGCCACGGCTATGATGGACTTCACCATCTCGGTGGAATATTCGTACTGGCTTGATGAGATTATGGTGAAGGGAAGGACCGCCTTGAGCAGGATGTCGGAAAGGGTTCCCTGGGTCCTGTCATCGATGATCCTCTTCTTTCTCAGGATGATGCCGAGAACGATCATCAGGGCCATCTGAAAGAACAATATATAGAGCTCAGTCAATCTTTATTTCACCTCTTCTTTTCCCGCTGCGGCGTATGATGCGGCAACGGCTTTCTTATATCCTTTAAGGAGTTCCCGGGCTTCCTTCGGAGCCCTTTGTGGAGTATATTCCTTCCGCCCCCTGTAAAGGGATCTGATGGTCTCTTCGGAATCGAAGAAACCTGTGGTGAGACCTGCCATCAGTCCCACGCCCATGGCTGTCATCTCATCTGAGATGGCACGGGTTATGCGCACTCCCAGAAGGTCAGCCTGAAGCTGCATGAGAAACTCACTGGCGCATACGCCGCCGTCCACCTTCATGGAGGTGGAGACGATGCCCGTATCGCTCATCATAAGATCCACCAGTTCCGTCACCTGATAGGCGATGGATTCCACCCCGGCCCTTACGATGTGGGCTCTTCCGGAGCCCCTGGTAAGACCCACCAGAGTACCTCTCAGGTCAGGATCCCAGTAGGGGGCTCCCATACCGGTAAAGGCGGGTATCAGATAGACTCCGCCGTTATCTTCTATGCTCATGCAGATCTCATCACATTCAGAAGGCTTGGAGATGAGATCCATCTCATCCTTGAGCCAGCTTATTACAGAGCCGCCCTGGAAAACACTTCCCTCCAGGGCATAGCTTGTCTTCCCGCCTATTGACCAGGAAGCGGAGGTAAGAAGTCCGTTACTTGAGAAGACCGGAGTCTCGCCGATGTTCATAAGGGTGAAGCATCCGGTGCCGTAGGTGGTCTTTGTGTCACCTTTTCCGAAACAGTTCTGTCCGAAAAGGGCAGCCGCCTGGTCTCCCGCCACGCCGGTTATGTGGATGCCGTTGAGGGATAGGAGCACTTCCACCTCCTTGGGATCAAGTCCAAGGGCATTAAGTTCCTCCCTCTGAAGGGAGATGGCGCCAAAATCGGAGCAGGAAGGCCTGGGCTCCGCAAGACAGCCCTCCGGAATGTCAAAAAGTTCCAGAAGTTCCCTGTCATATTCCAGTGTAACAATGTTAAAGAGCATTGTCCTGGAGCAGTTTGAGTAGTCTGAGGCGAAAACTCGCCTTCCCGTCAGGTTATATACAAGAAAACCGTCCACAGTACCGAAGGAGATCTCTCCGGATCTTGCTGCTTTTTCAGCTCCGGGAATGTTCTCCAGGATCCAGCGCATCTTGGTGGCGGAGAAGTACGGATCCAGCTTAAGGCCCGTCTTTAAAAGGATCTCCTGCTCTTTCGAGGCATAGATCTCCCTTCTGCAGATGTCAGAAGTCCTTCTGCACTGCCATACAACGGCAGGACAGATGGCCTTTCCGTTTTCATTTGAAAATGCGATGGTGGTCTCCCTCTGGTTTGTGATGGCCACGGAGTCTATAAGGCCAGCAGCTTCGGGGTTATTGAGGAGAAGGTCTGATACACACTTCAGCACCGAAAGATATATCTCCTGTCCGTCATGCTCCACATATCCGGGCTTCGGATAGTGCTGCGTGATGGGATAAGGGGATGAAGGCGTGAGCACTCCCTCCCCGTCCAGGAGGAATGCTTTTGTGGATGTGGTGCCCTGATCGATCGTGATTATGTATCTTCCCATTTCCGCCACCTCAAAGGATCATCTTCTGTAAAGCCTGTTAAGCTCCCTGTACCATTCGTTATCTATTCCGTCCAGATCCTCCTTGGAGAACCTGACCACCCAGTTGCCCGTGGGAGTGCCGGGGATGTTCATCCTGGTGTCCCCGCCGTAGCCCAGCATATCCTGGATGGGTATTATCGTGCAGTTGGAGTGGCTCATCCACAGGGTCTTGATGATAGCCCTGCAGGAACCGCTGTGAGTACCGCCGTCTCCCCAGTTGTCGCCCTCGAAGCCGCAGTACTTGAGGCATTCCCTGCGCTCATGTTCATTAGCTTCCCAGAGCCAGCCCAGGAGAGTATTGTTGTCGTGTGTTCCCGTATAGGCCACGCAGTTGGCCTCGTAGTTGTGGGGCAGATAGGAGCTGTCCTCACCGGGGTTAAAGGCGAACTGCATTACCTTCATGCAGGGAAGTCCGCACTCCTTGAGGAACTCCTCAAGGTCAGGAGTCTTCTCGCCCAGATCCTCGGCGATGAGCCTGGAGCTGTCACCGAAGCGCTTGTTCAGCACATGGAAGAAATCCATGCCGGGGCCCTTGACCCACTCGCCTACCCTGGCAGTCTTTGACTCGGAAGGGATCTCCCAGTAGGAGCTGAAGGCGCGGAAGTGGTCGATGCGGACGATGTCATAGAGCTTGAAGTTCTCCTCCAGCCTTCTCATCCACCACTCATAGCCTGTGGCCTTGAGCTTCTTCCAGTCGTAAATGGGATTTCCCCAGAGCTGGCCGTCCTCGCAGAAATAGTCCGGAGGTACGCCTGCCACCTTATCGAATACATAGGCTGTCTCGGGATATTCCTCTCCCTCCTTCTCAGCCTGCTTCTTTTTCTTCACCGGGTCCGCCATCTTGAACATCTCCCTGGCTGACCATACGTCTGCGGAATCGCAGGAGACGTAGATGGGCATATCGCCTATGATCTCTATGCCGTTGTCGTTGATCTCCTTCTTGATAAGGGCCCATTCAGTGGTGAATATATACTGGACAAAGCCGTGGTAGAGGTAGTCCTCCTCCTTACGGAGCTCAGCCACCGCCTTGCTGTCGTAATCTCTGAGAGCCTCGTCTGTCCACTGCCACCAGGCCTGCTGGTAGAACTTGTCCTTGGCTGCCTGGAAGCATGCCACGTCGTCTGCCCACTTGTTTTCCTTCAGGAACTTCATTACTTCGCCCCTGATCTTTTCGTCCGCCCTGGAAAAAGCCAGGCGGAGCATCTTTTCGCGCTGTACCCGGAGGTAATCGTAGTCGATCCTCCACTTGTTTACGTTATATTCCTCGTTTACTACTTCCTCAGCGGTAAGAAGTCCCATCTTCATGAGCCTTCTGGGATCGATAAAGAGCATATTTCCGGCAAAGGCCGAAAAGCTCTGATAAGGCGAATCTCCCATTCCGGGATATGAGAAGGGCAGTACCTGCCAGTACTTCATTCCCTGTTCCTTAAGCTGTTTGCTGAAATTGACCGCTTCCTCTCCGAAGACTCCGATACCAAAAGGTCCCGGTAAAGATGCGATATGCATCAAAACTCCGCCCCCACGCTTCATTTTCAAACTCCTCCTTTGCGGCAGAGCCGCAACCTGTTATAATGTTTTGGCTTATTTATTAAATAGACCATTTGATTATTATACATTATCGAGGTGGAATAATGAACTGTACAACAGAGGAACAGATCAAAAGAAGACGTACTTTTGCGATCATATCACACCCTGACGCCGGTAAGACCACCATGACCGAAAAGCTCCTTCTCTACGGAGGCGCCATCCACATGGCAGGATCGGTCAAGGCCAGAAAGGCGGCAAGGCATGCGACCTCCGACTGGATGGAGATCGAGAAGCAGAGAGGTATCTCCGTAACGTCTTCCGTAATGCAGTTCGAATATGACGGATATTGCATCAATATCCTTGATACCCCCGGTCACCAGGACTTCTCCGAGGATACATACCGAACCCTCTGCGCAGCTGACGCTGCAGTCATGCTCCTGGACGGCGCGAAAGGTGTCGAGGCACAGACCATCAAGCTCTTCCACGTCTGCCGCAACAGGGGAGTTCCCATCTTCACCTTCATCAATAAGATGGACCGTGCGGCCAAGAATCCCTTCGACCTTATAGACGAGCTGGAGAAGGTCCTGGGGATCAGGTCCACTCCCGTCAACTGGCCCATCGGAACAGACGGCGACTTTGAGGGTGTTTACGAGAGGGAAACAGGAGATATCCTCCTTTTCGACTCCAACAATCAGGACCACGGTGCTTCCATGGTTACGGCACAAACGACGGGTATCGACGATCCCAAGCTCAAGGACATGCTCTCCATCGGTCACTACGAGACACTCAAGAACGATATCGAGCTCCTGGATATGGCCGGAGATGAGTTCGACCTGGACAAGGTCCTCAAGGGTCAGCTCACCCCCGTTTTCTTCGGATCTGCCATCACCAACTTCGGTGTGGAGACATTCCTCAAGCACTTCCTTGCCATAGCACCCATGCCCCAGCCCCACCACGCATCCGACGATATCGGTGTAGTTGAGCCCACGGATGAGATGTTCTCAGGCTTCGTATTCAAGATCCAGGCTAACATGGATCCCAACCACAGGGACAGGATGGCATTTATGCGTATCTGTTCCGGAAAATATGAGAAGAACATGAGCGTAAACCACATGAGGCTCGGAAAGAAGATCACTCTCGCCCAGCCCCAGCAGTTTATGGCGCAGGACAGAAATATAGTTGAAGACGCGTATGCGGGCGATATCATCGGCGTATTCGACCCCGGCCACTTCAGGATTGGAGATACCCTTATCTCCACCAACAGAAAGTTCAACTTCGATCCCATCCCCGTCTTCCCGCCCGAGAACTTTGCCAAGGTGCAGCCTCTTGATTCCATGAAGAGAAAACAGTTCCTTAAAGGTATCGAGCAGCTCTCAGAGGAAGGTGCCGTTCAGCTCTACAAGCAGCCCGATATCGGTACCGAGACATACATCATGGGTGTAGTCGGTATCCTCCAGTTCGACGTTCTCGAATACCGTCTCAAGAGTGAATATGGTGTCGACATCTTAAGGACTCCCCTCAACTACCGTCTCGCAAGATGGGTAAAGAGCGAGGCGGAGGATTTTGACTATCACGATCTGACGCTCACATCCACATCTATGCTGGTCCTTGACAGGGATGATGAACCCGTTGTCCTTTTCGAGTCAGAGTGGGCAGTCGACTGGGCTGTCGACCATAACGAGGCCCTGAAGCTCCGCTTCGAAGACATCCACAGCAAGTGACACAGGGGGACGTATCTCCAACTGGCACATTTTGGCACAGGGGGACACATCTCAATGATATACAAACAAATAATTGACCTAAACAGTGGCATATACAGGCCACGATTTAGGTCATTTTTCTGCAAAAGGTGACAAAACAGAACCATCCCCTTTTGTCCCCTTTTGTCATCAGATGCTGTTAAGGAAATCCTTTATGGCATTTGCACATTCTTCAGGGTACTGGCCTTGAGGGGAATGGCCGCATCCTTCCAGAAGGTATATGTCCTTATAAGGTGCATTCATCTGCTCATAGTAGTCTTCGATCAGGCCGACCGGGCAGATCCAGTCGTCACCTCCTGATAAGAAGAATACGGGGACTTCAAAATCTGCTCCCAGATCGCCGATATAAAAACTCATCAAGGTATCGTCCAGGGCCCCTTCCAGTTCTTCAAATCTGGTGTTTCCCATCATAGTGGACATCTCCAGGCAATACCACCTGGCATCATCTACTCCCGCATAAGGAGAAGTTACTGCTGCCATGGTAGATACATCTGTCACATCTCCCTGGGGGTGGTAAACTTCCACGCAACTTCTGAGGGCCTGGAGTTTTGGCAGTGATCCCATATCATTAACAAACTCTTCGTATGCCGCTTCCATAGAAGAAGTGTCATCTCCCTTAGCCCTGGCTTTTTCAAGCGCATCTTCGTAGCTGTATATTTCGCCGGCAAAATCCCTTTCATCGATACACTGGCCGATACCGATATAAGCTGATACTTTATCAGGATGATCCATCACATAAGTGGTTCCCAGCATACTACCGTAGGAGTGGCCCATGATGATGACCTGATCCTGACCAAATCTGTCGCAGCAGTAATCTACAAGAGCATCCAGATCCTCAAGCTGCTTATCGAAAGTCAGCGTCTCATTATCGGGATCAGTATCCATATTTCTGTAGTAGGATCTTCCGCATCCTCTCTCGTCCCAGCAGACTACGGTGTAATCATCGGTAAGATAGTCCATGAAAGAGTAATCCAAGAATGTAGTAGGTGCTCCCGGGCCTCCGTGAAGAGAAATGATAACAGGATTATCTACACTCTTTCCCAAAACGAGAAGATACTCTTCCTGATCCGTAAGTTTCACATAGATACCTTCGTTAACTCCGTCCTTATACTCTATGGCCCTGGTGATCTCTTTATAGTTTCTGCCGGCGATACAGAAGATAAGTGATCCGAATACCAGAAGGAAAAGGACTATGCCTATTCCCTTCAGGATGCCTTTAACGATCCTGACGGGAAGCTTCTTTTTCGCTGGCTTACCGCAGACCTCATTTCTGTGCTGGAGGTGGATCCCGATATGGCCGATACCGAGTATGATAGATCCTGCGACCATAAGGATATTTCCGCCGTAGATACCAAGAAAGAAGAAAGCAAAGACCGGGTATGTTGCACCTGCAACAGGTACTCCGCAGAATGAAGAATACATGTCCTTCATTGTCTTTTCGCTCTTGAAGTAACGGATCCAGTAAAGCTCATAGAACACCATGCAGAGGAAGGACAATCCCAGCATTACAGTCCAGAAAGTAAACTGCTTTATGTTAAAGTTCGAAAAGACCAGGGCTGCAGGTGTAACGATGACCTGTCCCACCCTCTCAAAAGCAAGAAGTACCTTGTTCTCATTCTTAACATACTTGTCGTAATCTTTTGGCTTGTTCTTTGCCCATATGATATTGGGCACGAAAAGCAAGACAAGCCAGATAAGTCCGATGTAAGAAAAACCAAATGTCATATATCTATCCTCCGATATCAGTATCCGCATGATATTTCGTTGATGATCAGTTGCCCTGCTTCAGTGCCATCTGTAGTGATCGTAAGACCGGTAACACTTGTGAAGTCGAAGTTTTCAGAAGTGAACATTTCAGGGGTGATCCTGACCTGCCCGATCTGATGCTTATATTCGTATGTTCCGAAGAACACGTCATCCTTGTAGAGCTGGACTGCAAGAGAGTGATAAATGAACACAGGCTGGTCGATACTTATGGTATTTCCTTCTGCATCGGTAAGCACCACCGTGTAGTCAAGACCCTCCGTCAGATCTTCTGTATCTTCTCTCATATCGGCGATACCAAAACTCAGATATCCTTCCGACATATCCACAGGATCAAAAGAAACGTTGATGACAGGCTCTGACTCTTCTTCCCATGAAAGGGAAAGAACATAGTCCTCTCCTTCTCCGCCGTCGCCCCTGACATAAGGCTCGATGGTCCAGCTTTCCGTTCCCGTAACATCTACAGTCGTTCCGTTTCCGTAATCTGCGATATTGACAGTATCGTCAAAAGAACAGATCGTTACCGTGTTCGTATCTTCAAAATTTGTTATGTAAACAGTATCAGGAAGATCTGCTTCATATGAAGTAACATCCGACATAAGGGAAAGATATGTAGTGTCCCCCTTAACAGTACAGTCAAGGAAAGTCCTGATATATGCCTTTGCGATAAGCTTCTGGTCTGCTTCGTCCAGGAAGTTGTTTGTATTTAAGAAGCCGGTCGGTTCCATATCATAACGGCCCCATTCAGAGTTGAACTGTCCGTGGTTTGCTCCCAGGATATAGACTTCTGACTTGAAATAATAGTCATCCGTGCCACCGGTAAATGTGACGTTATTATACTGCTTTTCACCCATCATTATGGAAACGTCCTGATCGTTGGAACCGTGGATCAGAAGGTAATTGACATCAGAGAGTTCCACCGAGTGACTGGCAGGCATATACTGGTCAACAACAGGAGCGATGGCAACGATAGATGTGATATTAAAGTGATAATCAAACTTGACATTTCCATCTTCCGGATATGCATCAAGATCGTTAAAAAGATAAGCTGTAGCAACCATCTCACCGCCTCTTGAATGACCGCCGATAGCTATCCGGTCAGGATCCATAAGTCCGCTTAAGGGATTACCGGATGCACCGTTCAGATCAAGAATTGCCTTCATGTTTTCTAGAAGAAGGACAGCGCGGAGGTCATTTTCCGTGGAAAGTTCGTTGATTATATTCTCATCCACCGAAACGACAACATAACCGTTTGATGCAAGATACTGTCCCAGATATTCATATCCAAGATAGGAAGGGTCCGTGGATACATGGGCACCATGTACCATAAAGAACACAGGGCAGTTTTCCTGTCCTTCCGGATACCAGATCTGTCCTTTAACAGGAGTCTTACTGAAATCATAATCACTGACAGCTCTCGTCATTGCCGTCAGGGGATCATCCACATCTTCAAGATAATCATATACAGTAAAATCAACTGTATCAGTTACTATATCCTCCTCTTCCCCGGGACCGTAAGACAGTGTGGCAACGTTGTAAGGACCGTCCTCCAGATAAGAAGAAAAACCTGCCACGGAAGATCCGCTTCCGGGGTTAATTCCGTTATAGAAATCAACTCTGCTATCTCCAAAGATATCGTTATGGTAACAATATCCGAAAACTGCCGTATAAGCCACCGCAAGAGTCAGGGCAACATACGAAAAGACCTGTCTGAATCTTCTGGTCCTGATAAAGCTCCAGATCACCCTTCCGATGATATCGGCGCAAAGGACAAGAAGAAATGTGGTTCCTAAAGCCGCGGGGATGGCTTCACCCTCGTTAGCAACGATATTGATTCCGCATACTGCGAACCAGGCGATGAAGAAATAACATTTGCAGCGTTTACCTCCGCCCCAGATAAGCTTTATGACCAGTTTAAGCAGTTCCGCAAATATAGCCCATATCAATGCCATAATTACGATACAAATGACAAGGGGAACTTTATTCAATAAAGTCTCATAAGGACCAAAGCCCCAGAACTGTCCCGCAAGCACCATCTCAAGTATCATGGCTCCGGCTCTTCCCTTCCCCATGAACTCCCTGGGCTTTTCGGTCTTCCTCTTAATGAATCCGAAAGGTCTCTTTATCTGCTTCCAGACCCGCTTTATAAGTTTTTCTTTTTTGGTTTTTTCCTCGATAACAGGATCGTTTTCTACAACGTTTTCAGACATAACAATAATACCTTCCCTCTATTCCGTTTGGATACCATCCGAATGTGATTGTAGGCAAACCTTATGCGGTGGTCAACAGGACAGAGCACATCTTAATGAACAATTAAGGTTGCGTTTACAAACAGATAAAAAACCCGGCGGAAAACCGCCGGGTTTTACAAATATGTTTGATAGTTAAGCTGCTATCAGTCTTCTCCCGTTTCCGCGATCACCCTGGCATTCTCAGCCTGGATCTTGGGATCGTAGGAGAGCATGGGCTCTATCTTTTCGCCCTTGATCCTTCTTGCCACGTAGTTGGATGTGAGCTTCATTACCACGGGGCTCATGGCGATGACACCGATGAGGTTGGGGATCATCATCATACCATTGAAGGTATCGGAGATGTCCCAGGCGATGGAGGATGTCATAAGAGCGCCTGAAAGTATCATGATAACGAACAGGAACTTGTAGATCTTTGTGACCACGGGGGCCTTGGAACCTGCGAGATACTCGACTGCCTTGGAGCCGTAGTGGGACCATCCGAGGATAGTCGTGAATGCAAACACAAGGATAGCAAGAGCAACGAAGATACGGCCGAACTCGAAGCTTCCGATCTTGAAGATCGTGTTGAATGCCTCAGCTACGAGAGTCGCATCAGAAGCTGTATCAGTAGCGCCTGTAGTAAGATCGATAACACCTGATGTGAGGATCGTAAGCGCTGTCATGGAGCAGACGATGATAGTATCGGCAAATACTTCGAAGATACCCCAGAGGCCCTGCTTAACAGGCTCTTTTACATTGGAGTTACTGTGTACCATAACGGATGAACCGAGACCTGCCTCGTTGGAGAAGACACCTCTCTTACAACCCTGGGTGATGATGGTCTTAAATGCAACACCTGTCGCACCACCCCAGGCAGCCTGCTTTGTGAAAGCCATGGTGAAGATAGCCTTGAAAGCGGGGCCGATGCCCTTGAAGTTGGCGATGATGATTATTACCGAACCGAGTACGAAAAGAACGACCATGAAAGGAACGATCTTCTCTGCGACTGCAGCGATCCTCTGAAGTCCGCCCAGGACTACGAATCCCACAAGGACCATGAGGATAACGCCCACGATGAGCATGTAGAGCGTTACATCAGTGCCTGAAGATGTATAGAGCACCTGGGATGACAGCGCCTTGATATCAAATGCGGAAGTCAGGTTGATAACGATCTTGTTGACCTGACCCATATTACCGATACCAAAGGATGCGAGGGCAGCACAGATGGCAAAGATCACAGCGAGGACCTTGCCGACGCCCTTCATTCCGCGGTAGCTTCCAAGGCCGTCCTGAAGGTAGTACATGGCACCGCCGGACCACTCACCGTGGTGATTCTTCCTTCTGTAGTAGATGCCGAGGATATTCTCGGAATAGTTTGTCATCATTCCGAAAAAGGCTGCGAGCCACATCCAGAATACGGCACCGGGGCCACCTGTCATGATGGCAGCGGATACACCTGCTATATTACCTACACCGACCGTTGCAGCAAGAGCCGTACAAAGGGCCTGGAACTGTGAGATCGAGGCCTTGTCGTTGGTATGGGAGATTACTTTCTTATCAAAGATATTTCCGATGGTCTTCTTCCACCAGTGACCGAAATGGGTTACCTGGAAGAACTTGGTAAGACATGTCATGAGGATACCGGTTCCGATCAGGAGAACGATACCGATCTTGACCCAGACAAAATCATTTACAGCGTTGTTGATGTTGGTCAGAGTTTCTAAAAAGCTGTCCATAATACCTCTCCTTAAAATAAATCAAGTCAGTATAGTTATATAGGAAACAGCTTTACGATACAAGTTTTACAAAGTTTCTTTCAGATGTCTTTTATTGTCATACATGCGCTGGTCATCAGTCGTTTCATGTTCACCCTCCCTGAACACGTCTATTTTAAAACTTCAACCTTCTAAATTCACCCCCGACTTCAGCTCGTTACAGATTATTTATAAAATAAGGTATAATCAGGGGTGGAAAAGAGTTTAGGAAGAGGGGCACAGGATGGCAGACAAGAAGAATCATTCCTTTAAGATCAAATCGTCAGCGGTCTGTCTGATCGCAGCGCTTTTCCTGATGTATTCACCCTTCTTCAACATATTCGCCATCGCAGGCTATAACGGCGATACCATGATACAGACAAAGATCGGTCTGGACATGATCGCCCAGAAGAGACTGATCCTCACAGATATATACAGCTGGCATGAGGGCCTTAACTGGTATCCCCACGAAGAGGGCTGGTACTTCCTTCTTGGAGCAGCATATAAGCTCTTCGGATTATTCGGCATAATCGGCGTGGCAGCCGTCATCAACTATGCCATTGCGGGAGCAGCTTTCAGGAAGGACTACAAGGACGGGGTACATCCCCTGATCATCCTTCTTAACGCGGCAGTCGCCAGGTTCCTGGCCTTCCCCAACTATGTGGCAAGACCCGGTCTCATCTCCATGATCGTCATCGCCTTCTTCCTGCTCATCATGCTCAGCGACAGGCCTGTGATATTTAAGAGCATCTCCTTCGTGATCGGATCTTTCATCATCGCCTGGATGCATGGAGGAATGATCCCTTTCTTCTATCTCATAATGGTAATACTCATCGCCATCGAACTTGTCTATAAGAACTTTAAGGACAGCCTGTTCTATCTGGGAGCACTTGTGGCAGGATTTGCCACTTCCCTTCTCAACCCCATCGGCTTCAAGATCTGGGAATTCGGATTGATCCAGTCACAGAGCACGGATATCTGGGAGATGGTGGAGGAATGGAATCCCAAGCACTTCTCCATCGCGGAGATCACCCTGATTCTCCTGCTCCTCATCGGATTTGCAGTAAACGACAAGATCAGGGATTTCGACAAGGCAACAGTTACCAAGATGGCCCTGTTCTGCATGTTCATCATCATCTCCTGCAAATACTGCAGGTTCATGTACTATGTGGCCGTCATGGTAATCCTCTTCGGAGCTGAGCAGTACTCCTGCCTCCTGGACTGGATAAACAAAAACGTGCTGAAGATAAAGAAGGAGAATATCCACATCAGCGACTTCTCCTACTACGTCATCACCGCCTTTGCTCTGGGCTTTGCCATCTTCAATATCGCCACATCAGTAACAGCTTACTTCCCCACCAATTCCATGTCGGATGTAAGCGCGCTGTCAGCCTTCGACGAGGATGCGGCAAAGTTCATAAAGGACAAAGGCTACAGCAGGATCTACAACTCCTTCAACACCGGCGCCTGGCTCACCTTCTACGATGTAAAGGTCCATATCGACAACAGGATCGACCCCTACCTGGCCGAGTTCTCAGGCGAGGACCATATAAGGGGCAAGATGCAGATCGCTGATCTGGAGGATATGGACGAGTTCGTAAACGAGTACCATCCCGATGCAGTCCTTCTGGAGCTGGATCCTGATTACGCATCCTACCTCATCGAGGATTTCGAAGGCTCAGGCCGTTATACCCTGGTATACGACAATACCGTAACCTCCACCTATGACGACACCACCCTCCGCTGGCTGGTATTCGAGTGCAACTGATCTAAACTGTACCCGTTAATTCCGTTTTCAAGCCGTTTTACAGGTACAAATACCTGTTTGTACCCGTAACTGTACCTAGATTTCCCATTTCGACCCGGCTTTTAGGTACAGAACCGAATCGGCGCGGCCAAAATTCTCCGAATCGGTACCGCTTTCAGGCCGAAACGACCGCAAAACGGAGAATTCGGCATCGAATTCTCCGAAATCCGGCTGAGTTGCGCCGGAACGACCCAAATTCGGAGAATTTTACGAAACCGGACCGGTGCGGGCCGGAGCGGCGCGGCCAAAATTCTCCGAATCGGTACCGCTTTCAGGCCGGAACGACCGTAAAACGGAGAATTCGGCATCGAATTCTCCGAAATCCGGCTGAGTTGCGCCGGAACGACCCAAAATCGGAGAATATTACGAAACCGGACCGGTGCGGGCCGAATCGGCGCGGCCAAAATTCTCCGAATCGGTACCGCTTTCAGGCCGGAACGACCGTAAAAAGGAGAATTCAGCATCGAATTCTCCGAAATCCGGCTGAGTTGCGCCGGAACGACCCAAATTCGGAGAATTTTGCAGGCAAACTAAAAGGGCTGCCCCGGAGGGGACAGCCCTTTTTAAGTTCTTACAAGTCAGATTACTTGATGTCGGCGTGGAAGTCCTGAAGAGCCTTGACACCCAGATGGGTATTGTTCTTCAGAGCCTTGATGCCTTCTGCAGAAGCCTTAGCGGCAGCCATAGTAGTCATGTAAGGAACTCTGTGCTTGATAGCTTCCTTACGGATGTAGCTGTCGTTGTGAACACTTGTCTTTCCTGCAGGTGTGTTGATGATCAGGTTGATCTCACCGTTGGCGATGAGGTCGGTGATGTTGGGACGGCCCTCGTAGAGCTTCTTGACCTTTGTTGCAGGAATGCCGTCAGCTACGATCATGTCGTAGGTGCCGCCTGTAGCAAGGATCTTGAATCCGATCTCGTTGAAAGCTCTTGCAACTTCGAGTAGATCGATCTTATCTCTGTCGCATACGGAAAGAAGAACAGTTCCCTCGAGAGGAAGGATATTCTTTGTTGCTTCCTGAGCCTTGTAGTAAGCTTCGCCGAAGTTGGGAGAAATACCAAGGACCTCACCTGTGGATCTCATCTCAGGTCCGAGGACAGGGTCAACCTCCTGGAACATGTTGAAGGGGAAGACTGCTTCCTTTACACCGTAGTGATTGATCTGTCTGTCGTGGAGCTCAGGAACAGGTGAAGGCTTCCCAGTGAGGGGAGAAGTCATGATCTCTGTAGCGACCTTTACCATGTTGATGGCGCAGACCTTGGACACGAGAGGAACTGTTCTACTTGCTCTGGGGTTAGCCTCGAGCACATAGACTACATCGTCCTCGATTGCATACTGCATGTTCATGAGGCCGCGGACGTTCATCTCGATGGCGATCTTCTTTGTATATTCCTTGATGGTCTCAACCTGCTTAGGTGTAAGGTTCATGGAAGGAAGGATACATGCGGAGTCACCGGAGTGGACACCTGCAAGCTCGATATGCTCCATTACAGCGGGAACGAAGCAGTGCTCACCGTCGGAGATGGCATCTGCCTCGCACTCTGTTGCATGGTGCAGGAATCTATCGATAAGGATAGGTCTGTCAGGTGTAACACCTACAGCTGCAGACATATAGACACGGAGCATCTCATCGTCGTGAACGACTTCCATTCCGCGTCCGCCGAGGACGTAGGAAGGTCTTACCATTACGGGATAACCGATCCTGTTGGCGATCTCGAGAGCCTCGTCAACTGTTACAGCCATACCGGCCTCAGGCATGGGGATATTGAGCTTATCCATCATAGCGCGGAAGTGGTCTCTGTCCTCAGCCAGGTCGATGGTCTCGGGAGATGTACCGAGGATGTTGATGCCGTTCTTCTTGAGCTGTGCAGCAAGGTTAAGAGGAGTCTGGCCTCCGAACTGTGCAATGACTCCAACGGGCTTCTCCTTCTCATGGATGGAAAGGACATCCTCAAGTGTAAGGGGCTCGAAGTAGAGCTTGTCTGATGTGTCATAGTCTGTGGAAACCGTCTCAGGGTTACAGTTGACGATGATGGACTCGAAGCCCAGCTTCTTGAGAGCCAGTGCTGCATGTACGCAGCAGTAGTCGAACTCGATACCCTGACCGATCCTGTTGGGACCGCCGCCAAGGATCATGATCTTGGGCTTATCTGTATTGCAGGGACTCTTGTCCTCTGAAAGGTGATATGTGGAATAGTAGTAGGCAGCATCCTGTGTACCGGATACGTGAACGCCTTCCCAGGCTTCCTTGATGCCGTACTCATATCTCTTGGCTCTGACATCATCCTCGGATACTTCCAGGATCTTGGAAAGATATCTGTCGGAGAATCCGTCCAGCTTAGCCTGAAGGAGAACGGGCTTGGAAGGGATCTCACCCTTATTCTTCATAAGAGCTTCTTCCTCTTCTACGAGCTCCTTCATCTGCTCAAGGAACCAGTGCTTGATCTTTGTAACCTCATAGATCTCATCGATGGTGGCACCCTTACGGAGAGCCTCATAGATGATGAACTGTCTCTCAGACGTGGGAGAGTTGAGCATCATCATAAGGTCTTCCTTGCTCTTGTCATGGAAGTTCTTTGCAAATCCGAGACCGTATCTTCCTGTCTCAAGGGATCTGATAGCCTTCTGGAAAGCTTCCTTATATGTCTTACCGATGCTCATGACCTCACCGACGGCACGCATCTGTGTTCCCAGCTTGTCCTCAGCACCCTTGAACTTCTCGAAAGCCCATCTTGCGAACTTGATTACTACATAGTCTCCGTCAGGTACGTACTTATCAAGTGTTCCGTACTTTCCGCAGGGGATCTCATCAAGTGTAAGTCCGCATGCGAGCATAGCGGATACGAGAGCGATGGGGAAACCTGTTGCCTTTGAAGCAAGAGCGGAAGATCTGGAAGTACGGGGATTGATCTCGATTACGACGATCCTGTCGGAAACGGGATCATGTGCGAACTGGCAGTTACATCCGCCGATAACCTCGATGGCATCTACGATCTTGTAGGAAGCCTCCTGAAGCTTTGCCTGGATCTCCTCGGAGATGGTGAGCATGGGAGCTGAACAGAAGGAGTCACCTGTATGTACTCCGATGGGGTCGATATTCTCGATAAAGCAGACTGTGATCTTATTGTTTTTTGCGTCTCTTACGACCTCGAGCTCAAGCTCCTCCCAGCCGCTGATGGACTCCTCTACAAGGACCTGTCCTACAAGGCTGGCCTGAAGGCCTCTCTCACATACCGTCTTTAATTCATCTACGTTATATACGAGACCGCCGCCGGCACCACCCATGGTGTAAGCAGGACGAAGAACTACGGGATAACCCAGCTCGTCTGCGATCTTAAGAGCTTCCTCAACAGAATAAGCCTCGTGGCTCCTGGGCATCTCGATGCCAAGGGAGTTCATGGTGTTCTTGAACTCGATCCTGTCCTCACCTCTCTCGATGGCGTCGACCTGGACACCGATTACCTTTACTCCGTACTTCTCCAGGATACCTTCCTTGGCAAGCTCAGAGCAAAGATTAAGCCCGGACTGACCTCCCAAGTTGGGGAGCAGAGCATCCGGGCGTTCTTTTTCGATTATCTGTGACAACCTTGAAACATTCAAAGGTTCGATATAAGTCCTGTCTGCAACATCAGGATCTGTCATGATGGTGGCGGGATTGGAGTTGACGAGAACGATCTCATAACCCAACTTCCGAAGCGCCTTACACGCTTGTGTTCCTGAATAGTCGAACTCACATGCCTGTCCGATGATGATGGGACCGGAGCCGATGATCAGGATCTTGTTGATATCTGTAAGCTTTGGCATATACACTGACCCCCGTTATAAAATTCTGTGATGAATTTTATCATAACGGGGGCCGTTAATAAACAATAAATATTTGTAAAAAATGGCGGATTATCCGATCAAAATGCTCTGAACTTTCTCCTCCATGTCATCCTTCTCGATGATGTCCTTATGGAGCACTTCCTTGGAGGACAGATCCTTGATGCCTTCGGGTATCTCAAGACCGCTCTCTTCAGCAAGTTCTGCGATGACAGTCTCAACAGATCTTCCATTGCTGTAGCCCTGACCTCTCAGCGCGTCCATAACTGCGGGAGAGAACTTGAAGGGCGAAGCTGTAGCAGCGAAAACAGTCTTGGACTCATCGCCGGAACGCTGGTGGTAACGGTTATAGATATTAAATCCGACTGCCGTGTGGGTATCGATGACATTGTCAGTCCTGTCGTAGACATCCAGGATCGTCTTGGAGACACCGGTCTCATCGGCAAAGCCACCCACAAAGAGCATCTGGAGCTGCTTCAGTGTCTTGGGATCTACAGAGTAGACACCCTTCTCGAAAAGGTCGTTCATCCACTCCCTCACCTTGCCTGCATCCTTGCCTGTGATCTCGAAAAGAAGTCTCTCGAGATTTGAGGAGATAAGGATATCCATGGAAGGGGAAGTGGTCTTGAAGAACTCCCTGTTCCTGTCATACTTACCGGAACTGAAGAAGTCGCAGAGGACCTTGTTCCTGTTGGAGGCACAGATGAGCTTCTTTACAGGGATACCCATCTGCTTTGCATACCAGGCAGCCAGGATATTTCCGAAGTTACCTGTGGGAACTACGATATTGATGGCCTCGCCTGCCTCGATCTTCTCTGTCCTGAGAAGCTCCACATAGGAGTAGACATAGTATGCGATCTGGGGAACGAGACGGCCCCAGTTGATGGAGTTGGCGGAGGAGAGCTTAACGCCGCCGGCATTCAGCTTCTCGTTGAACTCCTTATCTGCAAAGATCTTCTTAACGCCGGTCTGGGCATCGTCGAAGCATCCGTTGACTGCGATAACATGTGTATTGTTTCCTGTGGTGGTGACCATCTGGAGCTTCTGTGCCTCGGATACTCCGTCAGAAGGATAGAAGACGATGATCTCAGTTCCGGGAAGATCCTTGAATCCCTCAAGGGCAGCCTTACCCGTATCACCGGAAGTAGCTGTGAGGATACAGATCTTCTTGCTCTCACCTGTCTTTCTGATGGAAGCCGTCATGAGATGGGGCAGGAGCTGGAGAGCCACATCCTTAAATGCAGCCGTAGGTCCGTGCCACAGCTCCAGGATATATTCCCTTTCGTTATAGGCATTGAGCTGTACCAGGGGAACGGGATTCTCGCCCCACTTCTCCTCGCTGTATGCCTGGGATGTGTAGTCCAGGAGCTCGCTCTCCGTAAAATCGGTGAGGAACTTGGAAAGGACGCGTGCAGATATCTGGTAGAACTGCATGTTCTTCATCTCTTCTATATCGTCAGATGTCAGGACGGGAACTGACTCGGGGACAAAGAGTCCGCCGTCAGGAGCTATTCCGAGGACTATAGCCTCAGATGCCGAAAACTTCCTGTCAAAACCTCTTGTGCTTATGTAGTTCATTCTTCTCCTCCATCGTCCACTTCAGATGACTCCGGTGCTTCCTCAGAAGCTGTCTCTGCCTCTGTCTCAGGGGCAGATTCTGCCGCCGTCTCAGCAGCCGTCTCTGCTGCTGTTTCTGCTACAGTCTCCGCAGCCGTCACCTCAGTGGCCTCATTATTATCATTATCACTATTGCTGCTGCCGTCACCGAACTTATCTGCATAATCCTCGATGATCTTGGCAACCTCAGGGTCTTCCTTGTTCTCTTCCATCTTCTCGATAAGGTAGTCCAGTCTCGCCTCGGTATCGCTGCTGTTACGGAGCTTCGCAAAGCCGGGGATGATCAGGAACCAGATAAGGGCAAAAGCCGCTGCGATGATGAGGACTGCAACGATCATCCTGACTGCGAGCCTCATATTGTCGCCCTTTGTCCTGACGCTCTCGATATCGATATCGTCACCGGGCATCTCGTCACCGGCAGAAGCAGATCTCATCATGACATCTCTTCTTTCCTTGTCGGTGGCCATCTGGAAATCCTTTGTCCTGTTGGATGCCCTTACAAGGATGGGAGCCTGCATTCCTGTCCTTCCGGAGGGCTTACCGTCCTCGGATACCAGGGATGTCCAGTTCTTGGAGCTCCTGGGAGTCTCAGGCTTGGGAGGCATTGTCTTCATGTCCTCTCTTACAGCCTTTATGGCCTCCTGGGCAACTGTCAGGTTATTTCCGGATCCGAGGGTTGCATTTACTGCGAACTCAAATGCGCTCTCAGCTCTTGCAAACTGTTCCTCCTTAGCCAGGCAGATTCCGAAAAGAAGTGCGGGATCTCCCCAGGAAGGATATTTCGCGATAAGAGGCTTCAGCATGATCTGGGCAACGTCAGTTCCCTCCCTCAGGCTGTTCATGAGCGCACGGTTATACTGCTTAACGGCATGCGCCTTTTCCTCGGGGCTCATGTCGAAAAGTATAAGGTCCTTTTCTTCGATAGGACTCAGCCTTGAAGCATACTGTTTGTAGTCGTGCATCTTATTGCCTCTTCCCTGATCTGGCCGATGAGATAAAGTGATCCCGTGACGACCAGAGGTAATCTGTCTTTGACCGATCTGATATAAGCCTTTCTGAATGCATATACTGCATCATCGACGGCTTCCACATCGACCCTGTTATTATACATAAAACTGATTGTATCACAAAGCTCCGTACTCTCAAGAGATCTGGGGTTGTCTACTTTGACGGCAATTATGTCCGCAAACCTCGTCTCTTTGTCCATATAGACCTTGAGCATACCTTCGTAATCCTTGTCCCTCATGACACCCATGACGGCCCTTAAAGGCTCGTGGGGAGCCAGCCCGTTTATAAGATCTGCCAGGCACTCGGCGCACTGGACATTATGTCCTCCGTCCAGGAGCACCAGGGGATCCGTGGAAAGGATCTCAGCCCTGCCCTTCCATCTGGCATGGCTGATGCCGTAGAAGATATCCTCCTGGAATATCCCGGGAATGGTCCTTACTGCGGCGATGGCAACAGCGGCATTTCTTACCTGGTGCTCACCCAGAAGACATGATGTATAAGGGTTGGGATCGTTCTCAAAAGAGAACTCCATCTTTCCGTTCTCGTATCTTGTGTCGATATCACCGGTGGAGATGAAGGTGATGGGAGCACCCAGGACTACCGCCTTTTCGCTCAGGACGTTTCTTACGGCAAGGGCATCCTCCTCGGAAAGGATCATCTCAGAAGGATCCTGGGCGATGACGGGGCAGCCGCTCTTAAAGATCCCGGCCTTTTCGGAGGCGATCTCCTCGATGGTGGAACCGAGCCTGTCCTGATGATCATATCCGATGGATGTGATGACGGTACAAAGAGGAGATGAGATCACGTTGGTGGAATCGAGCCTTCCGCCAAGACCTGTCTCCAGGACTGCGATGTCGATATTGTTTTCGGCGAACCACAAAAAGCAGATGGCCGTGACCAGCTCAAACTCCGTGGGGTGTTCGAAGCCTTCGGATACCATCTTATCGCTGGCCTCCTTGACCATTCCGGAAAGGCGGTCCAGATCAGCCTGACCTATCTCGCCGTATGTCTCATCGGAGAAGAGCCTGTCCAGGCCTTCCCTGCCGTCCACGATCCTCATCCTCTCGGAGAATCTCTCCAGGAAGGGGGAGGTGAATATTCCGACTTTCTTTCCCGATGCTGCCAGCACCGATGCGATATAGGTACATACGGAACCCTTGCCGTTAGTTCCTGCCACATGGACTGCCTTTATATCCTTCTGGGGATCTCCAAGAAGGGACGTGAGCTTTTCCATGCGGTCAAGTCCCAGGTTGATTCCGAACTTGAGGGCCTCCGTAAGAAATTCAGGTGTTTTGTTTTCCGACATATAGACTGTCCTCCGGTCTTTGTCTTCCTTTTCTGAAGACTAATAGTTTACTCATTAAGAAATTCGCTGCTACAAGTATAATCGAATTCAGCATCTTTACTATATAGAGATATGTAAAATCAAATCCCAGGATCTCCACGATGAGCTGGTCAGTGCTTATCCCGAAATTATGCTCCAGGAACATTACCATCACGGTAAAAAGTCCCAGCTCTATGGTGATGAAGGAAAAGAGCCTGGCGGCGGTAAAGCCCAGAAGCTCCAGCCAGATGGTCCCCTTCGACCTGAAGACCCAGGCGCGGTTGGTGAAGAAAGCCGTAAGCACGCAGGCGATCCAGGCGATGATCTGGTTCAGCAAGAGGAACATATCGAATTCCCATCTGATGATGGTCACATATGCGTGGGAAGAGACGAGCTTATCGAAGAGGACGAAGCACACGCAGTTCGCCAGGGTCGTGGCGATACCGCTTATGAAGTACATGATGAACATCCTCTTCTTTTCCTGCTTGGCGTCAAAGCGCTCGCAGCCGTAAAACAGTTCCCTGATCGTCATACTCTCTTAGGCCTTGGCTGTGTCTTCTTCTTGATGACCTTTCTTACAACATAGATGATCACGACGATCATGACAGACTCGATGATGGCTATCCACATGAAGACCCTGAAAAGGACCCTGAAGATCTTCTCAGCTGTGCGGTCCACCTGGACATATTCATAGAACAATCCCGTCTCCTCATCAAACCTGAAGAAACCGGCATTGCCGTTCTCATCCTTAAGATAGACGATGAAGGCACCCTCTTTGTCCCTGAAGCCGGCAACATTCTGACCGTTGATCTGGATGGTCTCCGGGGTGAGGCCTGAGGGCAGGGTAACATCCTCGGGGATGTCCATCATGGACATGACCACACCGGGTCTTATTATGGTATTGCCCTTGACATAAGGCGTTATCGTTCTCGTGGAAGGATTGTAGAAGTAAAATCCGGGATCGTTCTCGCCGTCATAGAGATAGACAAGAACGGAGAGGACACCCTCTCTCGAAAAACAGGGGACCGTAAAACCGTTGATGGTCTTGGTGGTCTGGGTAAAGCCCTCCGGGATCTCGTAATCCTCCGGGAAATTGATAAAGGCATAGCTCTTGCCGAAGGCATCCACCACGCCCGACCCTTCCAGAACGGCACTGTCCTGTCGGGTAACATATATCAGGTACTGGCTGGTATTCGATCCGTCCTGGGCCACCACATCGATGGTAACCACATTCTCTCCCAGCTCCAGGTTGGTATCACCGTCTATGGAGACCGCCGCCCAGAGATTTCCGGGAACAGTGGTGATATCAAGGCTCGTGATCTCTCTGTTTACGGATGCGGTATATGTATAGACATCCGGCGAAAATTCGGGAGTCAGGGTAACACCGTCGATACTCATGGAAACGATGGAGGAATCCGTGGAGATACCGCCATCACTTGTAACGGTGATGCCGTCTCCGATGACAACGTCCATCTCATCTCCCATACCCGTCCTGAAATCATCAGCCTCGGCGATCCAGAACCTGGCCTCACCTGTGGCGGTGGGCTTCATCCTGAAGGATGCCGAAAAGAGGATGATAGGTTCATCTGTATAGAAGGAGACATCATCAGTGATCTCACCTTCCTGGACCAGGATATCGTTAAGGTCTGCTTCAGTGAGCTCATCCACTGCAGATACCACCAGCCTTCCCGTATCCAGGACTTCCGTGGTATAGGTGAAGGCGGAGAGCTCCGCAGGCTGCCAGATGGAAAGATATTCCACCTTGCCCTGGTTAAAGCCAAGATTGATGGGGCCGAACCTGGTGACATGCTCCAGGGAATCTGCCACCACGTTGACGGTGATGATATCACCGGGATTAACCTCGGTATCGGGGATATCCAGTGACAGGGATACTGAATCGTCAGCCCTGAGCAGGGCCGGCATAAAGAAAGATACGGTCAGTACGGCCGTCAGCAGTAAAACGATGGACGAACGCATGACCTTTCTTATCATCTTATGCCCCCGTATCAGGCATTACGCCGAAGTCAGCAGGCATATTGTCATATACCGGTATGACGAAGGTGAAGGAATTATCCAGCATATTTATAGATGCATATCCGGAGAAGTATCTGGCGCCCTCGGTATAGGCCATGGAGATATTCTGGGCATACTGGTGCTGGTAATAACCATCCTCATTGTCGATAACATCGAACTTCTGGAAGTAGAGGGTATCCTGTCCCACATTCGTGTAGCTGGAGGATATCCACAGGGCACCTCCCTGGATGGCTCTCTCCACACTGTTCCAGGGAAGCATCAGTGCCTCCTCGTCAGGTGTTATCTCCTCGAGCTCAGGCTCTCTTCCCCACATGGCATAACGGGCACCGTTTATGAGAGCTCCGTTCTGTACGTCGGGATCGGGAGTCGAACCGATATTGTAGAAGTTGTAATAACCTTCATATCCTTCCAGGGTGCCGTGGCAGAGCTCGGACTGGCCCTGGTAGCCCATCTCCTGAAGGATCCTGCTGGCCAGGAAATAAGGAGATACGTTTGCCAGTTCACCGGCATCATAGATTATCTGGGCATAATCATATTCATCAGTATCCATGAAGCTTCCGGAGATCATATTCCTGACACCGTCCACCGTCTGGGCGGAGCTGTCGAAGGACAGCATCTCGAAGGAGAATATATGCTGGGGCTCCAGGAAGTTCCTGGGATCCAGGAAGTACTGTACTACCTCATTGGTGGCAGACATCCATCCGCCGCCGTCATAGACGGGAGATGAGGACTGTACCCAGGCGGGATGTGAATTGACATTTGCCAGGGATCTGTCTGCATTATCCTCATTATCAAGTACTGTATTGAAATCAAGACCGGTGTTATACGGCCTGAAGTTATATTCGGGATGGACATTATGAAGGAGCCACAGTCCGGATCCGTAGGATGCGGGGAACTGTGACAGGGTATCCTCGGAAAAGTCTCCCCTGTCGTCACCGTTCAGGATGAAGATATTATATTCGGTGACGGAACCGTCGAAGGAATTGACGGTAACCCTGATGACAGTCTCACCGGGAACAAGGTCCACACGAGTTCCTGAAGAGATCTCAGTCACGTCTCCGTTTACCACCAGCTCCACCGTCATATCAGCAGCATATCCCTCCTGGGATACAGCATTGACCATAAAGCTCTCGGAGTTTCCTCCTGTGGAATAACCGTAGTTGAGCACGGTCTTCTCAAATGAGGGAAAGACGTTCACAGCTCCGCCGTCAGTCAGGTTGCTGAGGCCGAATTCCGTGAGCACGCCGTTGATGGGAAGGAAACGGACATTGGAATACTCCGTCTCGATAACGTTATTGTTGAGATCCGCAAGGGATATCATCTGGCCTGAAAGGTCCACGCTTCCCGTCTGGGGAAGAGGTGTGGGAACAGCCGTTACCGGATCTTCAAGGACTGCCATATAGGCGCCGTCATATCTGGCCACATATCTGCTCTGCACCATGGTATATGTAACGGGATCCTCCTGCACAGAACATTCTGCTCCGCGCTCGACACGGACGAAGAACTTGTTGGCCACATCGGAAAGACCCGTCTCGGACTTGATGGCTTCTATATCCTGGGCTCTTCCGCGGAGGACCTCATAGTCAGATCCGGCAAGGTCGTTGGAGCCGATATACTCTCCGTAGGCATTATAGATAGTTACCTTTATATCATCGCTCATGCCCACGAAGTTGACATAAGCGTCCCTGTCCTGGGCATCGAACATATACCAGGAGATATCGGATCCCTGGTCGATGGAGCCCTGCTGGACATTGTCATTTACTATGGTCATGCATCTGGGAACACAGATGTCGCCGCCGGCGATGATCTCGCCACGGCCGTCGGAGGAGCGGAGGAGGATGAGGACGCTGTGGTCTCCGGGATCCACTCCCGCAGTATCCCAGGCCATAACAAAATCAGATCCGCCCTCGGACTCTTCATCTGAGATATTGATATTTCCCTGATAGAGGACACCGTCCACAAAGAAGTCAGTCCTGACCTCATCACCGGTGGTCTCAAAGGATCCTTCCACCTTCCTGATGCCGATGGTGTAGCCATCCGTACCCTCCAGAGGCTTGGTGACAACACAGTTCTCAAAGCTGTCTCCGGGATCGGAGGAAACAGGTGTGGAGGATGCATAGGATGACTTGACTGCAACAGCCTGCTCATTGATGGCATGCATCCTGGAGTGGTCATCAAGATCCGTCATGATCTTTGATACGATTATGGGATCCACATCGCCGTAGAGAGCAATGGAAAGGTCCTCGGCAAAAGCCTCATCATCCTTGTTCATGGACAGATAATCAGCAGACGTAAAGCTCCTGATAAGGTAGTCGCCCACGGTATACATTCCGGCGGATACTCTCTTCTGGGCTCTCTCAAGACCCTCATCACCGCATGTCAGTTCCGAAGTCCTGGCAAGGATACTCTCAGTATCCGCATCTATCTTCTTGCCGCCAAGGCTCATGGAACTCATGGAGGAAGCGAGTACGATCACTGAAACGATCCCCACGATAAAGAAGACCGCAGCAAACGCCAGATATTCCATTGTCTTTCTTTTTTTCAAATCATATCTCCCTTATATCATTCCCCGCGGCTATTGAGCTTATCCAGCGTAAATCCGTAGGAAGGAATGAACTTTTCCATGAAGTAATCGACTTCAGGTAACTTAATATTATCAATAGTTGAACGAATTGTCTCCATGGCAGACTCAAATTCCCGGTTACCGGAAGCTTCCTCCGACATGCACTTGATATAGGCTGATATCCTGTCGGCAGCCTTAACAAGCCTGAGGGTCATCTCCGTCTCAGGGGTGGATTCCGGGATAAATGAAGGCTCCAGGAGCACAAGATACTCATCTCTCATCTCCTCGGGAAGCAGGGATGCCAGACGTGAGGCAGCCTCCCTCTCCACTTCCTTATAGGCAGCTTTTATCTCCTCATTTCTGTACTTGATGGGAGTGGGAAGGTCACCGGTGATGATCTCGGTACAGTCGTGGTAGATGGCAAAGGCCTGGACCTTATATGGGTCTACCTTCACATCTCCCTCACCTGCCATATTGTTATGTATCAGTGCCAGGGCATGTGCGATAACAGCCACGTCGAAGCTGTGCTCCTTGATATTCTCCACGCGGTTGTTTCTCATCAGCCCCCAGCGGTTGATGTACTGCATCCTGTCAAGCATTGCATAAAAGCCATAAGTCTCACTCATATAGATCACCTCAGATCAGTCTTTATAAAGTGCATCGAAGCATGTATTTGCATATGTATCCGTCATGCCTGCGATGTAGTCAACTACCTTCCTTACGGGAAGGGCATCCTTTTCGGGATGGCCGTTACAGAACTCGGCAAACTTCCGGAGGGTAATATTCTCGGAGGCGGCCGTCTTCTCGATATCCTCGGACGCGTTCATAAATGCCTCGAAAAGAGCCTCGATCATGATATCGATGGTCTTTTCGTAAGTCTTTATCTTGGGAGCGGAGTAGATCTCCTCGAAGTTTCTGTTCAGGAACTCGTTCATGGCCCTGAAGTTTCCCTCGGACATGCAGATCTCATCCTTGTCCATACTGCTGTGTACGATATCGCCCACGAGGATATTGATGGTCTCCGCATTGGTCGTTCCAAGCCTGCGGGTAACTTTTCCGGGAAGGAAATCGGTACCTCCGATGATGCCGGCTCTCCTGGCATCCTCCACGTCCCTTCCCACATAGGCGATCTTATCCGCAAAACGGACAACGCATCCCTCCAGTGTGGCGGGAGCAGTACGGTCCTTCTCCTTCTTGTTCTCGATATCAGCAGGACCCTTGTCCCTGGCGGGCTTGAGCCTGTACTCGTTATATGTCTCACCGCAGTGGGAAACGATACCGTCCCTTACCTCAAAGGAAAGGTTCAGGCCATGCTCCGAGGGACCGTGTTCCTCCAGAAGATCCACCACCCTCAGGGAGTGGACTTCATGCTCGAAAAACATGTTGGGATCCACTGACTTTATGCATCTGTTAAGTGCCCTCTCGCCACTGTGGCCGAAGGGTGAATGACCCAGATCGTGGCCCATGGCGATGGCCTGGATAAGATCGATGTTCAGGTTCAGGGCGCGGCCTATGATGGTGGAAATGTAGTTAACATATATAACATGCTCTATCCTGGAGCAGATATGGTCATTAACGGGATTGAAGAAGACCTGTGTCTTATGGCGAAGCCTTCTGAAGGCCTGGGAGAATATTATCCTTCCCATATCCCTTTCGTAGCAGCTCCTGATAAAGCAGGGCTCCTCGGGATTCTTACGTCCTTTGGAGAATTCGCTCTTCTGTGCGAAGGCGGAGAAATGTGATTCCCTCTCCTTCCTGATCATATCCAGGATAGCAGTATCCTTGGCATTATTTACAAGATGAGGATCAAAATCTATCTTGGAGAATTCTTCACCATAAAGATCGAATAAACTGTTCATCTTTCCCCTCCTTTAGATCATTTCTTCCGAAGTCCCGAGGTCTTGGCCAGCATATTCTTTTTCATGCCGTCAAAATCCACCGTGACGAGAGCATCTCCTGCCACGGGTTCGACCTTGATTATAACCCCGTCTCCGAATCTGTCGTGTACCACCTGCATTCCCTTTTCCAGAGTATTGGGATCAATTGACCCGGAAGGCTTTCTGGAAGGAGAAGACAATGTGGTCTTCATAGCTCCTGCTATGCTCTTTGCGGCCTGCTGTCTTGCAGGTGACATTACCTGGGAAGCTGGCTTCTTCTCAACTTCACGGGCTCCTCCCATCCTGTAGAGATGTTCGGGAGATATCTCACGAAGGAAACGGGAAGGCGGGAAGCACTGGGTCTGACCGAAGATCATCCTCTGCCTTGTGAGCACGATAAAGAGATTTTTCTTCGCCCTGGTGATGGCTACATACATAAGGCGCCTTTCCTCCTCCAGATCCTTGGGAGCGGAGATGGACTTATAGCTGGGGAATATACCGTCCTCGACACCTATAAGGAATACTGCTCCGAACTCAAGTCCCTTGGCACTGTGTATGGTCATGAGCCTGACGAAGTCCTCGCTCTCATCATCACTGTCACCCTGGGCATAAAGGGCAGCATTCTCAAGATAGAGGGAAAGAAGTCCCTGGAGGGTATCAGCAGTCCTGACCTCCTCAGCCAGGAACTCGTCATCCTCGGAGGCGGGGAACTCATCAGAAGTCTCCGCCAGGGTACCCCTGTGGTTCTTCTCGAATTCAGCTGCTTCGGAAAGAAGTTCCTTCAGGTTCTCCACCCTGTCGGTAAGTTCTCCCTTGCTCTCCCTCTGCTCGATGATCTCATCTATGATCCCCGAATCATTCTCCACCTTATCCACGAAGTCCTTGAAGCTCAGGTCATCTTCAGTAAGGAGCTGGCGGAACCTAAGGATCAGCGAGGCGAACTCCAGGAGATTTGCAGAGGCTCTGGAAAGGTCCGGATAGTCCCTGCAGTTTATACATACCTGCATCATGGACATGTCATTTTCTGCTGCGATGGTACGGATACGTTCGATGGTGGTATCGCCGATACCCCTCTTGGGAACATTGACTATCCTGTCAAAGGCCAGATCGTCCATATCGTCATTTATGAGCCGGAGATAAGCAAGGATGTCCTTGATCTCCTTTCTGTCATAGAAACGCATTCCGCCATATACTCGGAAAGGGATACCCTTATCCCTGAAGGCAGACTCGATCGTCCTGGAAAGGGCATTCATCCTGTAAAGGACTGCGCAGTCGGAATACTTGAAACGGCCCTTGAGGACCATCCTCTTGATCGTATCAGCGGTCCAGGCAGCCTCAACAGCCTGGCTGTCCGCATTCATCACTATTATCTTGTCACCCTCTCCGTCATCGGTGCGGAGGGCCTTATCCTTTCTGCTGCTGTTATTGCGGATGACTTCATTGGCCGCATCCAGGATCGTCTTTGTGGAACGGTAATTCTGCTCCAGCTTGATGACCTTAGCCCCGGGGAAATCCTTCTCGAAAGAGAGGATCATCCTGACATCAGCGCCACGGAAGGCATAGATGGACTGATCATCATCACCTACAACGCAGATGTTGTTGTGTCCCTTGGCAAGTCTCATCACCACATCATACTGGGGCTTATTTGTATCCTGATACTCGTCCACCATGATATACGAGAACTTATTCCTGTAGAACTCCAGGATCTCCGGCTCCTGGCTCAGGAGCTTTGACATATTGAGAAGGATATCGTCGAAGTCCATGGCGTTGTTCTCTTTAAGGCGCTCACAGTAACGGGCATATACCTTGGCAGCCGCCTTCCTGAAGGGATCGGCTCCCGCCAGCTGATCATACTGCTCCGGAGATATCATCTGGTTCTTGGAATTGGTTATCTCAAACTGGAAGATCCTGGGCTTATACGTCTTCTCGGATATATCCAGTTCCCCCATCACCTGCTTGACCACCTTCTGCTGGTCATCCGAATCTATTATCGTGAAGTTCTTGCCATATCCAATGAGCTCCGCATGCCTCCTGAGGATACGGGCAAATATGCTGTGGAAAGTTCCGCACCACACATAGCGGGAACGGTCCCCTACAAGAGCACCTATCCTCTCCTTCATCTCATTGGCGGCCTTATTGGTGAATGTAATGGCCAGGATGGACCCGGGAGCCACATTATGCTTCTTCATCATGTAGGCGATCCTGTATGTGATAACGCGGGTCTTACCTGATCCTGCGCCTGCCAGGATCAGAAGGGGACCATCAAGATGTGTCACCGCTTCCCTCTGTTCGGGGTTAAGGCCCGTAAGCATAGAGTCACAGGACTCAGGCTCTACGGAATTGATATCACTGTACACTGACTCGAGCTCCGAGAAAAAATCGAGCTCTGATTCACCATCAAACATAAACAAATACTCCACTATTCTTTTCAGCACCCATTATAACAAAATAATGGTGATATTCATAGAATATTTGTTCTGTTTTCCGAAAATAATAGATAAGGCTGATCAGGACTCCCTGAACTTACCAAATGCCTTTACGTAGGATACGGGAACTGCTACAAGGATACCTGCTGCACCCTGGATCAGGTTAAAAGGGACGGACAGTGCTGCTACAGCAGGACCGTACATGAAAGGAAGGGACTCAAAGAGGAAATAACCTCCTACCATTATCAGCTCAGCTCCTGTAAATGCCAGGATCCTTCTCACCAGAGATATATTGCTTCCTGATACCTTCTTCAGGATCCAGCCGGCAAAGAGCCCCATAGATCCCTTGATGATAAATGTGGGGATAATGTACTGGGCATATCCGGCCACCAGATCTCCTAAAGCAGAACCTACTGCCGCGGGGAAAAATGCCAGGGGGCCAAGTATATAGGAGAGGATAAGTATCACTGCGTCTCCAAGATTTAGATACCCTTCCGTAGCCGGGATAGGTATTCTAACCGAATATGTAGCTACAAAGACTAGTGCTGCGCCTATTCCGGCAAACGCGATAAATCTTGTATTAATGTGCTTTTCGTTTGCCATCGTGCGTTCCTCCGATCAACTTTTTTCATATACTACTATTTCTATAGGTTTTTAGCAATATGTTTTCGAAAAAAAAACGCCACAGAACTCCATTTTTGGTAGTTTTTGTTCTGAACTTGCGGTGTAACAATGTTACAAAGTCTTTATTTCAGGTGCTTTATGTCGTTTGCAAGTTTCATGCAGGGGAGCACTCCCGGACCCTCTTTTTTGTCCAGACGAAGGACCGTTATCCCCGTAAAATCGATGTGAAGAAGGGCGATGGCATAGGGAAACTGAAGGTTTAACATGTGGGCCATGGCAGCTGTTGAGGAGCCGCCGTGGGAGAAAACTGCAACGATCTTATGCTGGTCCTCCCGGCATTCATGTTCGTAATAAAGACCTGATCTTTTGTATCCGAATCCGGCCAGCCACTGATCCAGCCCCTCTTCTACCACACGGACAGATTCCACAGCCCTGTTATTTTTGTAGAACTGATTTGTCTTCCAGTCGGGACTTCCCAGATCCATTCCCTGCTTTGCCATCTCATCTGAAATATCCCAAGGGTGGCCATCAGAAAAGATATCTTCACCATCAATGCTTCCCCAGGTAAGTTCCCTCATGAACTCCAATGTCTTCACAGGAAGACCGAGAGCCTTCGACAAAGGTCTTGCCGTATCCTGTGCTCTTCCAAGAGGAGATGCATATATCTCAGAGATCCCCTCCTCCATAAGTCTTTTAGCAACAAGTTCAGCCTGGACAAAGCCCTTTTCTGTAAGGGTGTCGTTTTCGTAATCCGGCTCTCCGTGTCTGATAAAGATGATCTTCATGATATATCCATTCCTGTTTTTTTACAGAGAGATTTTAGCACAAAAGATCTTTTAAATCCCCAAAAGAAAAAAGGCGGCCCCTGAGGACCGCCTTTTATCTGTTCTTTTCTTAATTTTCCGGAGGGTTCTTACATACTCCATTACTTCCGAAATTGTAAAGCACCTGTTTTAAGAGCACATAACCCGCATCCATTAAATAGTCGTTACTATCGAAGTGATATACCTTGCCGTCTATTGTCTGCCAGCCGGTCTGGATCTCCCCCTTATTGTTTGCATAATAGTATCCGTCTGCTGTCTTGATCCAGCCGGTCTGCATTACTCCGTTATCGTTAAAGTAATAATGCTTTCCTCCGATATAATAAAGGCCTGTTACCATATTGCAATTCACCGTGGAGGAATCCGGGGCGACGATAAAATAGTACCACTTGCCTGATATCTTCTGCCATCCGTTTACAGCCTTACCGTCACTTCCCAGATAGTAGGTACGGTCAGTTCCGTAATCATCCACGGTCTGCCAGCCGGTCAGCATCACTCCGTTGGTGTCGAATACATAGCAGTCTCCATCTATTTCTTTCATTTCAGCTCTGTAGAAACCGGCAACCATAGTACCGAAAGAATCAAAATAGTATGTTTTTCCGCCGATAGTCTTAAAGCCCTTTACAGCTTTTCCGTCAGTTCCAAAATAGTACCATGATTCATAATTTTTATACCAGCCGCTCTTAAGAGATCCATCCTCTCCGAAACACCATATCTCACCATCGATATCTGTCACTCCTGTGACCATATAAGCACAGTTTGAATTCTGGAAGTAGTACCACTTGCCTCCGATTTTCTTCCAACCGGTAACAGCCTTTCCGTCACTTCCTAAATACATCCAATGTCCGTCAGAAGTCTCTGTCCAACCGCCGGTCTGCATTACACCATTTTCGTCTGTATAGTACCATCCGTTATAGTAGATAGTTCCGGACACAAGGTGAGGTGTATGATCGGGATCCTTATCGAAGTAATACCACTTGTCCCCGATCTTTTTCCAGCCTCGTACAGCCTTACCGTCACTTCCCAGATAGAACCATTCACCGTCATAGAGTGCCCAGCCTTTCTTCATGACACCGTCTACACCAAAGACATAGTAATCATCTTCTATGAAGCCTCCTCCTACTTCCATGAAAGGAGTGAAGTAATATGTCTTTCCGCCGATAGTCCTGAATCCGTATACAAAAGATCCGTTTTCAATATAACAGTTGTAGATCTTATTACCACGCTGCAATATCCCCCATGATGCTCCTGAGATCTGTGCATCAGTTGTAAGTTCATAGGCGCCGTCAGAATTAGTACTGTCCTTCCAGGTCCTCTTTAAAAGGACTCCGTCATCACCAAACAGGTAATAAAATCCATAGAGATCCTTATACAGACCGGTTACCATAGAGCACTCATTGTCAAAACAATATGTCTTGCCCTTGATCGTCATAAGCTCATATTGAGCCAGTTTTCCCTCGTTATCAGGATCGGCATAATACCAGTTATCGCCGTCCTGGATCCAGCCTGTCTGCATTACTCCGTTTTCATCGAAAAAGTATGATGCGCCGTCAATATAATTGAGTCCTGTGACCATTTCACGGCTGTCGGGGTCAAAATAATACCATTTACCTCCGATCTTCTTCCATCCCTGTACAGCCTTTCCGTCAGCTCCGAAATAGGCCCAGAAAAGGTGCTGGTCTCCATAATGGTTATAAGACTGACCCCATACATTAGTCTTCATAACTCCGTCTGATCCAAAATAGTAAAGACCATAAAGATCAGCATCCAGTAATGATTCCGATGTCCATGTGATACCTTGCATCATGCCGATAAAACCGGAAAAATAGTATGTCTTTCCATTTATCTCCCTAAAGCCGGTGACCAGTTTGCCGTCACTGCCGGCATAAAACCAGAAGTTTCCCCGCTCTGACATCCGGATCCAGCCGGTCTGCATTACACCATCTTCATTAAAATAATAGTTTGCACTCTGTACTCCGTCAGAGATCCAGCATGCACCTGTATACATAAAGCAGCCATCTTCAGGTCTTGCAAAGTAATACCATTTCTTGTTGATCTTTTCCCAGCCTATGGATACTTTTCCATCGCTGTCAGCATGGATCCATTTCGAGCCATCATCTTCTTTGAGCTCTATCCAGCCCTTCTGAAGAACACCGGTCTCGTCGAAATAATAGTAATCCTCCCCGATCTTTTTAAGCCCTGTCACCATGTAGCAGTTGTGATCAAAGTAGTACTTTTTACCGCCGATCTCACCCCAGCCTTCATATGAGGCTCCGTCTTCTCCGAAATAGCACCATTCTTCAGCATATCTGACCCAGCCCTTTTGCATGACTCCGTTTTCGTTAAAGAAGTAATAATGTCCGCCCTTGTTCAGACGTCCTGTATACATACGTCCGTCAACACCGAAATAATATGTCTTTTCCTTGATGGTGACAAATTCAGCTACCTGTTCTACTCCGTCGATGTAGTAGTGCCAGTAACCCTCATCGTCTTTTTGCCAGCCTTCTAAAGCCAGGACGATCTCTGTCTCTTCTTCGACTATATCGATCTCTTCAGGAACTTCAGTCTGCTCTTCCTCAATGAAGATGATCTCCTCATCCTCTTCTTCTGTTATGATCTCTTCTTCTGCTGCTTCAGATATCAATTCTTCAACGATCTGGTCTTCGTCGCTCTCTCCGGCTTCTTCCGTCTCTTCTATCTCTACCGGCTCTTCCACTTCTACATCTGTCTCATCAGCAAGAGCGGTAATACCCGCACCTGCCATAACAGCTGCAGAAAGAGGGATACAGACAAGTCTTTTGAGGGGTAGCTTTTTCATCCTTATTCCTCCCATACCAAAATATCATGAAAATTTTATCATGACGGGTTCCGGTTTTCCTTAAAAAGTCTTAATTCCTCTATATTGTCACACTTTCAAAGGCATACCAAAAGCGGCCCCGGAGGGCCGCCCATGCTATATCCTGTTTACTCAGACCGAAGGAGGATTCTTACATGCTCCACTGTCACTGAAGACATATACTTTGCCATCTATGACATAGTAACCTGTGACCATCCTGCCAAATTGGTCAAAGTAGTATTTTTTTCCTTTATAATCCAGCCATTCCGACACATACGGAATACCATATTCATTAGCATAGTAGTAACGGCCATATCCATGTATCCGGGTCCAGCCGGTAACCAGAGCCCCTTCATCATCAAAAAGATATTTCTGACCGTCGACCCAACTGATCCCTGAACACGATCTGCCGTACTCATCAAAATAGTATGTCTTGCCGTCAATGACCTGCCAGCCCGGTATAGCCTTGCCATCAGTACCATAATAGTACAGATAAGCGTTCTTCTTTATCCAGCCGGTAACCATTACACCATCTTCATCAAAGCAATAATAATCTCCGTCGATCTCCACGACATTGTTGCATTCCATGAAATAAGAGATGGTATTAAAATAATATCTCTTGTTATTGATCGTCTGCCAGCCGGAGACAGCTGCACCGTTTTTTCCGAAATATCTCCAGGAGCTATCATCACCTTCATAGCTCTGATGCCACCCCGTCACCATTACACCGTTTTCATCAAACCGGTAAAGGTTACCATCTATCCTACCATAATCATCTGTTATCATAACAATGCCGTCCGTATAGTCCGCTACGAAGTAATACCAGTTCTTACCGATCTTCTGCCAGCCGTATACAGCCCTGCCATCAGATCCGATATAATACCATCTGTCATCCTCCTGGACCCAACCGGTCACGGTATTGCCATTTTCATCATAGTAATAATAATTGTAAAAAAGATGACTATCTACTCCATATTTGAAAAGACCTGTCTCAAGATAAGGGATCCAGCCGGAAGAGAATAGATAAGGCTTGCCATCTATGATCTGAGGCTCAGTACATGCCGCTCCGTCTGATCCGAAATAGAGCCAGAGATTTGCACCGTTCTCTGTTACTTTTACCCAGCCGGTCTGCATCGCTCCATTACTGTCAAAATAGTACCATTTATTATCGATCATCTGGATGCCTTTAGCGATGACCGGTGCATCGATAGTATTACCAGAGATCGTCTTAAAGTAATATGTTTTATTTCCGATCGTCTGCAGGCCGGTCACAGCCTTTCCATCCTGACCAAAATAGCACCAGTTGTTGTAAACCAGCTGCCAGCCGTATACAGCGGCACCGTCGAGGCCAAAGAGATAAAAGTCATCTTCTATCTTGATCAACCCTTTCTCCATAATGCCATCTGTTTGGAAGTAATAATTCTTTCCTGAGATCTCATATAAGCCTGTAACAGATTCACCATCGACATAGTACATCCAGTCACCGGAATCAGTCTTCTTCCAGCCCTGCAGTACTTCAGCGGAAACTTCTTCTTCTTCAACTTCATCAACTGCTATGGGTTCCTCTTCCGGTACATCTTCGATGATATCGATCTCTTCAGTATAATAATCTCCGGAAAGGTCCTCTTCCGGCAATATATCCTCGGTCCATTCCGTCTCCTCTGAGATCATCTCCTCCTGTGAAGAACTGCTCTCTGTTGTCTGTAATTCTGTATCATTTTCCATCTCATCAGCAAGTGATACTGCCCCCATGGTCAGGATCACTGCCAAGGAAAGTGATGAGCATATAAGATCTTTGATCATTATCCTTTTCATATCGTTCTCCTTTATCAACCGTTAGGATTTGTACATACTCCATTTGCATCAAAGTAGTAAGTTGTCCGCTTGCCGTTTTTTATTATCGTGCAGTAACCGGTGACCATCCTGTGGTCGGCGTCGAAGTAATACCACTTTCCACCATCCTTCAGCCACTTTTCGGTATAAAGGATCCCGTTATCATTGGAGTAGAAATAATTACCGTTATAACGTATCCATCCGGTCTGCATCTCGCCCCGGTCAAACACGTATTCATTTCCATCGATCTTTACGATCCCATTCACTGAATGATGGCTGTCCTCATTGGGATCGAAGTAATACTTTTTCCCTCCGACCGTCTGCCATCCGCCAACAGTCCTTCCATTGCTGTCACAATAGAAGACCGGACTGCCGGAGTAGGAATAAGGAAACGAAAGACCTGTCATCATCGCTCCATTACTGTCAAAGCAGTAATAGTATTTGCCCACCTTAACACATTCTTCACATGCCATCTGGGGGATATCTCCGGAAGACACCGGGTAGAAATAATACCATTTGTTATTAATCTTATTCCAGCCTTTTACTGCCGCGCCAGTTGACCCGAAATAGTACCATGATCCATCAGAGCCGTCCTCGAGCCATCCGTAATACAGCGTTCCGTCTGTTTTAAAGCAGTAATACTTTCCGCCTATAGATTCGATACAGTCATCATACCAAAAGGGCCTGCAATTCAGATCCGGCTCAAAGTAATACCACTTATCATCGATCTTTTCCCATCCCCTGACGGCCTTCCCGTCACTTCCAAAATACATCCAGGATCCGCTTATCTTTTTCCATCCTGTCTTCATAACACCATTATCGTCAAAGAAATAGTAATCTTCATCAACCTCTATTAATCCAACGGAACATATTAAAGTATCCGGTGAAAAATAATAAGTCTTATTATTGATAGTCTGAAATCCGGTGACCGCTTTGCCGCTCTTGGAGTAGTAGATCCACCCATTTCCGAAATTCTTCCAGCCGGTATACATGGCCCCGGTCTCGATATCGAAAAAATAGTAATCGCCATCTATTTCACATCCATTGGTATATGCCTCACCAACCGTATTAAAGTAATACCATATGCTATCGATCTTACTCCAGCCGACAGTTGCCGTTCCATTATCTTCGAAGTGATACCACGCTCCATTGTACTTGATCCATCCAACGGCAGCCGCACCGCTCTCCGTAAGGAAATAATTTTTCCCATCTATATCGGCCCACCCAGTCTGCATAAGACCGGATTCATCGAAGTAATACAACTTTCCCTTGATCTCAAAAAGGCCGGTAACAAGTTCACCATTTACGGTATAGTACCACTTCCCGTTTCCTTCCGCATGCCAGCCGTCACCGGCACCTGAGATCTCCTCAGTCTCCTCCTCGGAAACAGAGATCTCCTCGATCGGTTCATCCTCAGGCACAGGCAGAGTCTCTTCCTCGCATTCAGATCCTTCAGGAATGATCTCCTCTTCATCCTCCTCAGCCGGGGATGTTTCCTCCACATATACATCTTCGGTATATATCTCTTCCTCATCGGATCCTTCTGCCAGAGAAGATATACTCAAAGAAAAGACCAGAGCCGCCGAAAGGGATATTCCGACCAGCCCTCTAAGAGCTATACGCTTCATATCTGTACCTCCTGCAATAATTCACAGTTAGCTATTCTAGCACAAAAACCAGCATTATCCCAAATGTTCCTGACAACAAAAAAGGCGGTCCAGGAGGACCGCCCCGATCGCTCATTATTTGATCCATACTCCGTTATCACCGAAAAGATATACCTTCCCGTCGATAATATTATAACCGGTGACCATTTCATGATCGTGATTAAAGTAATACCATTTGCCGCCTATCTTTAACCATGTATCATGATATGCTATACCGGTCTCGGGATCGGCATAATAATAGATGCCTTTGTCATTTTTATACCATCCATAAATGACCTCTCCTGCCGTTGAGAACAAATAACAGTCACCACCGGCGCTCCTGAGACCGTTTGTATATATAAGTCCTGTCTCCGAATAAACATAGTATTTCTTTCCGTCAACGGTGACCCAGCCCGTACGCGCTTTTCCGTTCTTATCAAAATATGACCATGTGTTTTTATAGATCTGGATGAAACCCGTCTGCATGACTCCGTTTTCGTCAAAATAGTAATAATATCCGTCTATCTGGATGAGTGTATCCCGGAGCATCACAGCTGCTGACCCCGAAGACCATTCCATAAAGTAATACCACTTACTATTGATCTTCTTCCAGCCTGTGACAGCGGCACCGTCAGATCCGAAATAATACCAGCTGCCACTCTCTCCATAAGGCTGAGCCCAGCCGGTCTGCATTACTCCATTTTTGTCAAAGAGATATAACTTACCATCTATCATGATCGCCTCATCGGAAACAATGGTGGGAACATTATCCTCACCTTCCCGGAACCAGTACCACTTCCCGCCGATCTGTTTCCATCCGGTTGCGGCTCTTCCGTCACTTTCAAAGTAACACCACAGATTTTCAAAAACAGTCTGCCAGCCTGTTTTCATGACACCGTCCTCACCGAAGAAATAGTAGTCCCCGTCGATGCATCCGATATTCATATACATGGCGGGTCCAAAATAGGAATTATTATCCTCAAAGCCATATTTTTCCCGTTTATGGTCTGAAGACCCGTAAGTGCAGCCCCGTCAGATCCAAAGTAGTACCAGATATCATATCCACGGTATTCTGTCTCTACCCAGCCTGTCTGCATCGCTCCATTGTCATTAAAGTAATACCACTTACCGTCGATCTCCTGAAGGCCGGTTACCATAGCAGGAGTACTTATAGCATCATCGTTATCAAAAGCAAAGTAATACCATTTCTTTCCGATCTTATTCCAACCATCGACTGCCCTGCCGTCTTTTCCGTAATAGCACCATCTATTGTGGACGAGCTGCCAGCCTGAAAGCCTTGCCCCATCAAGTCCGAAAAGATAATACTCGTTATCTATCACACACGCGCCCGTGCACATAAGGCCGTCCGACAAGAAGTAATAATACTTGCCGTCTATCTCCCTCATTCCGGTAATAAAAGAGCCTTGCACATAGTATTTCCATCTGCCGTCCTCTTCCCTGACCCAGCCATTCTTTACTTCATCAGAGACTTCCTCTATATCAGCGTCCTCGATGATAAGATCTTCAATGATCTCTTCCTCATATATTTCCGCCGGGGTCTCTTCGACCGGGATCTCTTCAGTTATATCCTCATCACAGTCGATGACTTCTGTTTCCTGATCCTCCCCAGGATCTTCAGTCTCCTCAATCACTGACTCTTCTGCTTCGGGTATCATTTCCTCTGACTCATCCGCAAGAGATACGGCACCGAAGGAAAGGATAACTGCAGCAGAAAGAGATATTGAGATCAGATCTTTTATCTTCATATTTTTCATATCATTTCTCCCTTATCATCCCTTGGGGTTCTTACAAATACCATTTTCATCGAAATAGTATGTCACACTCCTGCCATCCGTAGTTATTTCGAAGTATCCGGTGACCATCCTGCTCTTGTCATCAAGATAATACCAGTTGCTGCCACTCTTCTTCCATTTGGAGGTAAAGAGGATGCCATCACTTCCTGAATAGTAATAATATCCTTTGTAAAGGGTCCATCCTGTCTGAAGTACACCATTATCATCAAACAGATAGTAATCATCACCTATTCTCTGTACACCGGTAAACGCTTCAGCGTAAGACTCATGGAAATAGTATTTCTTTCCGTCCACAGTCTGCCATCCTGAAATGGCCTTCCCGTCACTTCCGAAGAAATAGATCAACGAACCCTGACGTACGAGACCCGTCATCATAACACCATTATCGTCAAAACAGTAATAATGATCATCTATCTCAAATAATGTACCGCAGACGATATGTGCGGGATAGTAGGAATACTCCTCTTCGAAGTAGTACCATTTACCGCTGATCTTTTTCCATCCGGTTACAGATGCTCCGTTCGATCCGAAATAATACCAGGATCCGCCATCGGACTTATGCCAGCCTGTATACATAGATCCGTTTTCATTAAAGCAATAGAACTCATCCTCTATCTTCTTTATCCCGCTGTTATACATATAAGGCGCACCATTCTCAGCCGGGTAAAAATAATACCATTTATTTCCGATCTTATTCCAGCCTCTTACCGCCTTACCATCAGATCCGAGATAGAACCATCTGGTGCCGGATTGCTGCCATCCGGTAAGCATGACACCACTTTCACTGAAGATATATGTTTCACTATCGATGTTCTGGATACCGGTCTGCATAACGCCGCCGGTAGTGAAGTGATACCATTTATTACTGATCTTCTGCCAGCCTTTAACAGTAACACCATCCTTATAGTAGTACCAGTCGCCGTATGAATCCTTTTCCCAGCCGTTCTTTGCTGCTTCGACTGCTACAGCATCGATTTCCTCAGCTGCTTCCGGCTCATCAGGAAGAGCTGTTTCCTCTTCTATATTGGCAGCTTCTTCGTCCTCAGGAACAGCTTCCGTCTCTGCCGCTTCATCAAGGGCGATATCAGTCTCTGCCGTTTCAGGTAAGAGAAGATCATCTTCATCCTGAGGAGCAGCAACTTCTGTCTCTTCTGTCTCTTCTGTCGCTTCAGTCTCTTCGACCTCTGCCACTTCAACGGGTTCTTCGCTGCCTTCTATCTCATCTGCAAGGGCAAAACCCGTTACTGAGATGATAGTAGCGGCGGAGACCGTCAGACAAAGGATCTTCTTGAGCTTTGATCGTTTCATTGTAAGTCCCCCATTACTAATTGAATGATTTAGATTATACCATGTTTTGAGTACTCTTTTCATCAAAAAAGCGGCCCCGGAGGGCCGCTCCTTATATCCTTTTCGAGCACTTATCAGATGAGTGCCATTGTCTCCTGAGCGATGGCAAGCTCCTCGTTTGTGGGGATGACAACGATCTTGACCTTTGAGTCATCGCTACTTATCACAGCCTCGGTCCTTGTTCCCTTGTTCTTTGCGGGATCGAGCTTTGCACCCATGAACTCAAGGGGCTTGATGATAGCTTCTCTTACAGTATCCGTATTCTCACCGATACCGGCTGTGAAGACGATGACATCAACGCCGCCCATGGCTGCTGCATAGGATCCTACGATCTTGGAACCCTGATAGCTGAACATATCAAGAGCGAGCTGTGCTCTCTCATTGCCCTCGGATGCTGCCTTGTGAAGATCCCTGAAGTCAGAGCTTACACCGGATACACCGAGCACACCGCTCTTCTTGTTGAGGAGGGTATCGATCTCCTCAGGGGAAAGGCCCTCTCTCTGCATAAGGAAAGGAACGATGGCAGGATCGATATCACCTGTCCTTGTTCCCATGCAGATACCTGCAAGAGGAGTAAGACCCATGGATGTATCTACGCACTTGCCGTCCTTGACAGCTGCGAAGGAAGATCCGTTACCAAGGTGGCATGTTACCATCTTGAGGCTCTCTGTACTGATGCCCAGGAACTCTGCTGCTCTCTTGGAAACATATCTGTGGGATGTTCCGTGGAAGCCGTATCTCCTGATGGAATACTTCTCGGAGATCTCATAAGGAAGAGCATATGTATATGCCTTGGGGGGCATTGTCATATGGAATGCTGTATCGAATACTGCAACCTGGGGAGTACCGGCAGGAAGAACAGACTCACATGCCTCGATACCTGTAAGGTTTGCGGGATTGTGGAGAGGTCCAAGAGGGAAGCACTCCCTGATAACTCTCTTAACATCGTCATTTACAACGACGGACTCGCTGTAGTACTTACCGCCGTGGAGGACTCTGTGGCCTACGGCAGAGATCTCGGAAACATCTGAGATAACTCCTGTCTCGGGATCTGTGAGCTGTGAAAGAACGAGCTTAACGGCTACCTTGTGGTTAGGAAGCTCAACATCCTTCTCCAGGTCAGCTCCCTTTGAACTCTTGTAGGATAGCTTTCCGTCGATACCGATCCTGTCGGCATTACCCTTGGCAAGGACAACACCTGTGTCCATGTCGAAGAGCTGGAACTTACAGGAAGAACTTCCGCAGTTGATAACTAAGATCTTCATATTATTAACTCCTTAAATTGATTTCTCTTTATGCTTCCTGAGCCTGGACTGCAGTGATGGCGACTGTACCTACGATATCATCTGCATAGCAGCCTCTGGACAGATCGTTAACGGGCATTGCAAGACCCTGAAGGACAGGACCGTATGCGTTAGCCTTTGCAAGTCTCTGGACCAGCTTATATCCGATATTACCTGCCTCGAGGGAAGGGAATACAAGAGTATTTGCATGACCTGCGACCTTGCTGTCAGGTGCCTTGAGCTTACCTACCTCCTCAACGAGAGCAGCATCAAGCTGAAGCTCACCGTCAACGATGAGCTCGGGATACTTCTCGTGAGCGATCTTAACTGCCTCAGATACCTTTGTGACATCATCGTGCTTAGCTGAACCCATTGTGGAATAGGAGAGCATTGCGACCTTTGCTGTCTTTCCGGAGAACTGCTCGAAGGAATCAGCGGAGAGCTTTGCGATCTCAGCGAGCTTGGGTGAATCGAAGTCAGTATTTACTGCGCAGTCTGCGAAGATGAAAAGACCATGCTCACCGAGAGTGCAGTCAGGGACCTCCATCATGAAGAATCCGGAAACAGAGGAAACGCCCTTCTTCATCTTAAGGAGCTGAAGAGCGGGGCGGATAGTATTACCTGTGGAGTGGCAAGCGCCGGAAACTGCACCGTCAGCATCGCCGCACTTGCACATAAGGCATGCATAGTACATATAGTCTGTCTCCATGAGCTGCTGTGCCTTCTCGGGAGTGATGCCCTTCTTCTGTGCGCCTTCGATAAGAGCCTGTGTCTCTTCTTCGGAAAGGCCCTTCTTCTCAGCCTTGGCCTTTGCAGCTGCCACCATGGTATCAACACCGCGGAGCTCGATGAACTTATCTATATACTTCTGCTTATTCTCGTCATTAAAAGGATCTACGATCTTTGCGCCGGAGATATCATATCCCTTGCCGTACTTCTCGATCTCCTCGGGTGTTCCGATGATGATGAGATCTGCTATACCTTCTTTAAGGATCTTTTCTGCTGCATCGAAAGTCCTCGTATCCATTGATTCGGGAAGAACGATAGTCTTCTTGTCAGCCTTTGCTTTTGCCTTGATTTCGTCGATAAAAGCCATAAGTCTTCTCCTTTATATTATTAATAAGAAAAAATCACCAATTCAGTATACTCTTCAGGAGAAAGCTTTTCAATTTGAAATCACCTTACAGCGAGACAAACTTCCAGGTTTTCCCTGGCGACGAAATAATACCTGTCGTCAAGGGATCTGTATACCATGCTCAGTGCCGGGCTGGAGGAATAGGTGGCCACCCTGCTGCCGATCCTGGAGCAGGCATTGGCGTAAAGGTCCGTATCATCGGAATAAAAGCCGATATACATGATATCCACGTAGGAATCCACAGCCTCTTCCCCGTCCGTCTGGCCTGTGACCAGATAATATTCGTCATACAGAGTGCCCAGGTTCATCATATTATTCTTGACCCAACTGAAGCTGTCCTGGGGAAGGCTGTCCACCTCCGCCAGATTTCTCATGGTGCGGATGGAATCCACCACATTGATGGCTGCGGCCGTATCCTTAAAGTAGACATAGCTCACAGTGCCATCCTCAAGGGTCGTATATGCATAGGCATAAAGGGGTATATCATCTGATGCCCTGGCATCGAGTACCACCTGAAGGTTGCGGTCAAAACTGCCCTCGGGAAGAAGTCCGTTCTCCTCCAGGGACCGTATGAGATTGAGCCTTATGGAGGAAAGCTCCACACCTGAAAAAGAATAGAGCTCCGTCTCCTCTGTACCTGCCGGGGCCTCCAGTGTCGAATGCATCGCTCCGTCAGCATCGGGCTCCAGAGTTGAGACAAATCCGGAATCCTGATAGGAAGCGGCAGAAAGATCAGATGCTGCCACCATTCCGTTCTCATCGAAGAGCCTGTCGATCATCTCCTTGATGGCCCTGTAGTCATCACTGGTGCCGTAAGCGGAATAATAGGTAACATATCCTTCCAGCCATGCCATCTGTTCCGAGACGCTCTGTCCCTCCACATCAAGCCTGGAAATAACTTCATTTTTAAGGGTCACCGCCGCGAACCTGTCGCTGTCCCTGACATAAGCCTTCATAAGAAGTGCCTGGTCGCTCAGAAGATAGATCCCTGACTCCTCCTTGGGCTCCGTGGTGAGCCTCCCCTCTATCATGTACGTGGAAGGGATCAGGACACCGTCATCCCCGTTTTCCAGCATCAGGTCCTTGATCCTGGACCACAGGTAGTCACCGGTGATATTGTAGTCGGAAGCTATGTCCTTCCATTCAAAGGAGATGGTCCTGGTCTGCAGGGTGATGGCACCGGCATTGCCGTAGGTCCTGCTGTACCAGATATATGCACCTCCCAGGATGAGAGCCGCTGCGGCAATGATAACGATTGTGGTGATCTTTTTTCGCATCTTTATGTTCCCTGCATTTTTGAATATAATTATATCCTAAAGGAAAACAAAGGAAAGGCAAAAATGAGAGTAATAGGGATCGTCGCAGAGTTCAATCCGTTCCACAACGGACACGAGGAACTCATAAAGAGAGCTAGGGAAAAGGTGGGTGACCCAAGAGCAGTGGTCATGTCCGTCATGAGCGGTCCCTTTGTCCAGAGAGGTCTCCCTTCCGTCCTTCCAAAGCACGTAAGGACAGAGTCCGCCCTTAAGTGCGGATGCGATGTCGTCCTGGAGATCCCCTTCACTTTTGCCTGTGCCCCTTCGGAGCGTTTTGCCCACGGAGCCATCGAACTTCTCTACAGGACCGGCGTAGTAACGGATATCGCCTTCGGCGTGGACTGCAAAGCCCCCGACATCCTCTACGAACTGGCGGACGTCGAGCCCGACGAAGACGTCCTTAAGGACCGTCTGTCCTCCGGCATGAACTTCCCCGCCGCCAGGAGCGAAGCGGTCCTTGCAAACTTCCCTGACGCAGACGAAGCAAAAAAAGAGATAATAAGGGATGCCCTGAGGCAGCCCAACTCCATCCTGGCCCTGGACTACATAAGGGAGATAAGAAAGCAGAAAGCCGGCTTTAAGATCCACATGATCAGCCGCACTCTGGACAGCTCCGCCACCTCCATCAGAAACGATATATACGGACTGGAAGACAGCAGAAGTGTAGCCACTCTTGCAGATACCCTCATGGGAAAGATCCCCGACAGAGCCCTGGCAGCATACCTCTCAAAGCTCGGAGGCTACTGCCACATGGCAGACATGGAAAGATATATGGAAAGTGTCTGTCATGAGGTGGAAAGGACATCGGATATGTCAGGCTTTGCCTATATGGGTGACGGTCTCGAAGGTCATATAGCAAATACCATCGATCAGGTCAGGGACTGCGGTTTCAGGTCCATATCCGAAAAGCTGGCCACAAAGCACTTTACCATGCCCAGGATCTACAGGGCCATGTCAGCACTTCTTACAGGACAGACAGAAGACTACATAGAAAGAGAAAAGCACCTTCAGTACATAAGGGTACTGGGCTTTACGAGAGAAGGCAGATACTGCCTTAAGATAATGGGAAAATGCGCAAGGCTTCCAGTGATCCATAACTGCTCCGATGCACTGGAGCTCTATTCCGGAAACGAAAGGCTCAAGGAGCAGTTCGAACTGGACCTTCTGGCCAACAACATCCAGGCAGGGTTCCTGGGTCTTAAGAGAGACTACGAGTGGGAGCTCCCCCCTGTGATCTCAAGATAAAAAGGGATAGATGTTTCTAAGTATCCCGAAAGCGATAAGACATACAACATATATACTTGCCGCTATGGTATTCACCAGACGCGGTAGACGACCTATCCTGGAACCAAGATAATAACACGCTTCGGAAAAGACAAGTTCCAGAGCCAGAAAAGGCAGTGTCAGGAAAAGGAAGGAATTAGCTTCGAAGGCCCCCGGGATATCCAGACAGAAAAGACGTACAAACAGGGTGGTAATGCCACAGCCCGGACATTTCCACCCTGTAATAAGCCTTATGGGGCACGGGATACCAAGGCCCGTGAACCTGACCCAGATACAATAGACTGTACCCAGCAGAAGGACCGCTGCATAAAGGCGGACCCTCTTTCTTATCTTTTCAGAAAGATCTTCATCCATGTCTGATGGCTTTGTTGATCGTATCCTGCATAATGGCATGGTTTACGATGGCAAGCTCGAAGATAGAAAGGATCAGGAAGATGATGTTGTAGTTTCCGTCAGGGTTTCCATTGATCTTGTCGACCTGCTCCCCCATCTTAAAGTTCCAGAAGAAACCATAGATACCGCATGTAATGATACAGAAAACGATAACAAGAACGCCGTCTGTATATTCCTTCTCTCCTGCCAGCTCATTGATCTCCTTGTTGAGCATATACATCCAGTAAAGACCATAGATGCCGCATGTGATAAAAGTAAGTATTATGCATACAACGATGTTCCTGTCCGTTCCTACCCCTGCCCTCACATTGGGAGCACTGTAGGAAGAACCGGAAGAATGATCATCAGAAGATGAGATGGGAACGATAGGGGCCGCATCCACCTTGGGAGCAGATGTCTCTTCCACCTCCAGAGGCTCGACTGCCGGTGCCTCAACTGTTTCCTTTACTTCTTCTACTGCCTCAGCAGCAGCTTCCTCAACTTCAGCAGAAGCCTCTTCCACTGTTTCTTCAGCTGTCTCTACAGCTTCAGCAGTGGCCTCTTCCACGGTCTCCGCAACTTCCTCTGCTGCCTCTTCGACCTTCTCAACTGCATCCGCCATGGAAGCTCCGCAGTTAGTACAGAACCTTACATTATCTTCAACCTGTGCACCGCACTCGGGACATATCTTCATTTCTTTATCCTCCGTTTATATATATATGCTACAGACTAATATATCACAACGCAGTCTTCCGCAGCACTTTCCTTTGAACAGGAATACCTGCTTTGTGCAAGTTATTGCCATTTTTATGCAAGGTGTTCGGATTTCGAGATTTTTACGGAAACAGGTATTATCATAGGAGCATAAGAAAACGTTTTCGATCAAACTAAGTGAGGTCACATAAATGATTATCAAGATGATGCTTGATCCGGATGATCCGATGAGAGATGCCCTTCAGGGGATGGGAATAACAGACGATCCCGCCTCCGAATACTGTATCTTCAGGAAGAGCAGGAACGTCGGTTATATCCAGGGAAGAAAAGAAGACCAGACATTCTATGTGGATGTAAAGACCCTGATCTTTATCGAGAGCCTGGGACACGATATCATCCTTCACACCAGGGATGGGGCATACCGTTCTTCAGAAAGACTGAAGAGCCTGGAAAGCATTCTCGACCCCGGCAGGTTCCTCCGCATCAGCAATTCGGTGATCGTTAACCTGAAGGAGATCAAAAGGATAGAATCATCTGTATTTCAAAGATTCGTGCTTCACCTGACAAGTGGTGACCGTGTGGATGTGACCCGCAGTTACTACTATATCTTCAAGGAAAAGATAGGGATATGAAAGGAGTTTTTTATGGTTATCTTATCAACATTGATCACTTTGCTCATAGTATTTGCTTTATTTTCTGTAATTCCCCTGATCGTATGGTTTATCTACAAGAGGCTGTTCGACCGTCATGCAAATACCATGCTCTCCGGGGAAAAGAAGGGGAAAAACTGGCTTCCTCCGTTTGTGGTAGTGCTCATAGCCTTTGCAGCTGAGGTCATCATCCTGTTGGGATGTATCGCCATACTCAGGACCGACTTCGCTTCAAAGACTGAAGTCTCAGGACCTGATATCGTTGAGCTGGAAACCGTGGAAGAGGGGGAGCGGATCATCAGGCTTGTCTTCCCCGGATTCAATGAATCATACTGCCTTGGCGGCACATGGGGTGTGCTCAACGCACCTGAAGAGGAGATCGTCCTGGAATATACGGATGAAGACGGCAAGCTCAGTGAGCTTACATACCGTATACCTCTTGAGGACGAGGGTGCCTTCTACATGGAATCAGACAGGATAGGGATAATAACAGTTGAGATAGAGGAGATAGATCCGCAGGATGTGACATCTGTTCATCTCCGCGGAGTTGATGCAAACGGGGAATATATCGACAATGCTATGGATATAGAGTTCGATTAAACGAAATAAACAAAAAAAGACAACAAAAGACCGCCGGGAATATCCAGGCGGTCTTTAAAGTCTTATTAGTCAGTCGGGATTACTTTTCCTGAGCTGCTGCCTTTGCAAGACGTGACTTTGTTCTTGCTGCTGCATTCTTGCTGATGTAACCCTTCTGGGCAGCCTTGTCGAGAGTCTTCTGAGCATCCTTCAAAGCTTCTGCAGTATTCTCACCTGAAGCAACGGAAGCTCTGGCCTTCTTGATCTCAGTACGCATCTGGCTCTTCTTCATCTTATTTGCAGCTGTCTTCTTCTCTGTAACGCTGACACGCTTGATCGCTGACTTAATGTTAGGCATCTTGTTTTCACCTCCATCGTTCGGATTTCTTTTAATGCACCGAGTGATTTTATCATGTTTGATTTTTCTGCGCAATAGGAATTTAACCGAAAACGCCCTTTGTAGCCTCATAGAGGGCGATACTGGCGGCAATAGGCAGGTTCAGACTGTCTATATTGTCCGTATGTTCTATCCTTACGGGCTGTCCTATCTCCGAGAAATCCTTGGGAAGGCCTGTGGCCTCGTTGCCGAAGATAAGGGAGAAGGGCTCCTTTATCTCTGTCTTCTGAAGGAGGACGCTTCCGTCCAGCATGAAGGGATAGTAGTTATTTTCGGGAAATCTCCTGCTGTAGTCCTCAAAAGTGTCGAAGACCTCTATGTCCACCCGGGACTCTGCGCCCATGGAAGCCCTGATAGTCTTGGGATCGAAGTGGTCGACAGCCGGCGGGATCACTGCGATCTGCTTTATCCCGAAACCTGCGCAGCTCCTGACGATGGTGCCGAAGTTGCCTGCATTGGAAGGATTTACCAGCACAACATGGTTTCCCTTACCTATCTCACCTTTTATCTTTCTTATAACACCTATTACAAAGCAGTTCTCTTTCTGGGAGAGGATATTGAAGGCTTTTTCCTCCGTGGATACGGGGATTCCGTACTTCTTTGTTATCTCATCTATCTTCTCTATGGTGGCTTCCGAGTCGAACCTGGGATGGAGGATAACTCCGGCCACTGTCTCAGGGCGGTTTATCAGGAACTCCATGACTACTGTAGCGCCCAGGGCGTAGGTGACCTGATCTTCTTTTTTGTACCTTGAAACCTTCATGTAATACACCTCTAAACAAAAGATAATGCTATTTTTATAATTTTTATGACAAAAAACCCCATATGTGATATTATAATTTATAGTTTATAAAAACGGAGGGCTTTTTATATGGAAAATGAAAACTATGAGCCTATCATCGATGGTGGCGCTTCCGGCAATACACCCGTAGGCAACGACAAGGTATTTGCTATCCTGGCATACATCGGAATCCTTTGGCTTGTCGGACTTCTTGTAGCACCTGAGAAGGATCATGCTTTTGTTAAGAATCATGTTAACAACGGTATTCTCCTTTCTATCGCAGTTATCGTAACAAGTATCATCTGCGTTATCCCGATCCTTGGATGGATCCTTGGAATCCTTCTTGGACTTGCCATCCTCGTATTCTGGATCATGGCTCTTGTTGCTGCTATCAAGGGTGAGATGCACACACTTCCCATCATCGGCGACAAGGTAACACTTATCAAGTAATTCATTTTGAATTGATGAAAAGAGAGACCGCTTCTGCGGTCTCTTTTTTTATGCATAAAAAATGAGCCACCCGGAGGCAGCTCATCTTTTTGCTCTTAGATCTTATGATCACATCATGGAATTGATCTGATCCATGTATGTATCGTATCCGCCGAAACCAAACATGTAAATGAGGTTGATGACCCAGAGGATAACAAGAATGATACCCATTACAAGACCTGCAGTAGCCTTACCGCTTGTATTTCCTTCCTTCTTTGCAAGGATGGCAAGTATCAAAGCAGCAACACCGAGAGGACCGCAGCAGCAAAGAACGATACCTGCGATACCGCAGATCATGGACCATGTTGCCTTACCATCGCCGGCTTCCTTACCGTCGATAACGGGCTCGGGTGTATAAGCGTAATCCTGATTTTCCATATACTCTCTCCTTAATTAAGAATTATAGATAATATCTACATTTCTTATTATACAAAAAATAATTGCAATTCCAACTAAAATATAAATAAATACATAATTCCACCTGGGGATCTTCTCCCCTTTTACGCTCTTATAGAAGACATAGAGGATCTCCAAAGCGGAAAAAGGCCAGGTCAGGAAGACGAACTGATTGTCCAGGAAGGCTTCTTTTATCTCCAGCTTTGCCAGATGAAGGAACATGTGGGTGATGCCGCAGGTGGGGCACTTAAGTCCGGTCAGTTCGTACATCATGCAGGGGAATGCCAGTCCCGTGAGCCTTATAAAGAGATAGTAAGCTCCCCCTGCCGCCAGGCAGGCCAGCAGGAAAAGAATGGTCTTCTTCATGGGGGACAGTCCCCGTATGTAGTCTTGCGCCTTCATGGTATGAAGTATATCAAAAGGAACTTGTTTCAAAAATAAGGTATTATGATAAAATATATAAAGTTTTTTATACGGAGGAGATAGAGATGAAAGACATCATACGTTATATCAGATGGATCGCTATTTTCGTACTTGGTGCAGCAGTGGTCTTCTGGGGAGTCAGGATCTCTTCAAAGCTGAAGACTGATCCCATCGATATTTCAGACCCCGATGTAGACTGGAGCGAGATCAAGGAAGGCGATCATGTCGAGATGGATATGGAGTATGTACTTGATTATTTCACATCCACAACAGAGGACGGTTCTGAGAGATCAAGAAAGTATACATATCCCAAGCTTGAAAAGGATGCCGACGGCTACTACGAGATAGTAGACGTTATCGCCATCAATATCGCAAAGCCCAAGGAGTTCTACCTTTACGATGATCTCTGTGATGCCACATACGACTGGTGGATCGGAAATACAGAAAAGGTAAACGGCGATCCCATCCATATCGACGGTATCGTCCAGAAGCTGGACAATGACCAGATCGAGTTCCACGAGGAGTACCTTGAGGATATGGGATTCACAGCTTCTGAGATCAGCGATACACAGTATGAGCTGGTAGTCGTTTCCCAGGATAATCCCAAGTGGGTCATCATCGCAGGTGTTGTCATCATGCTGGTGGGACTTGCAGGTATCGCTGTTATCACTATCAAGAAGTAATCTTTCTTAATGATTGCCTGAAACAAAAAGGCCGGGGTCATCTGATCCCGGTCTTTTTATGGTCGGAGTGACACGATTCGAACGTGCGACCCTCTGCTCCCAAAGCAGATGCGCTACCAACTGCGCTACACCCCGCTGTTTGACGTTTGACATTATATCGTGATATCCGCCAAATGAAAAGTGTTAGTGTATATCCGCTTGCCCCTGCAGGGCAACATTTGGGGCAATTTGCCGGGTTATTGCTTCTTCGCTTGCCCCTGCAGGGCAACATTTGGGGCAATTTTCGTCATAATAAAGGGGCTGTGATGAGTTTCACAGCCCCTTTGGTCATGCTTTCGTCTTATCAGGACTTCCAGAGTCCGTGGAGATTACAGTATGCATAGGCACTGATGATCTCAGCTCCTGCTACCATGGAGAAGACTGCCTTGGGCTCGTCACCGGGATGAAGCTCGGCGATCTGGACTCCTGCAGTTGTCTCAAGGACTACGAGAGGGATATAGTGCTCTTCTGTCATGGGATGAGCTACGGATCCTACTGATACATAGATAACGCCGTCCTTGACCTCGATCACGGGTACGTGCTTCTCGACAGCGGCATCCACGGATGCGGGGATGAGTTCTTCCATCTTCTCTCCGCAGCAGACAACGGGAACCTTGCTGTCCACTACCTTGATGATGATATTTCCACAATGCTTACAGCGGTAAAACTTAACTTCCATGATGTGAACCTCCAATGGGATTGATAGTACTATTTTATCACAGCCGGTGCTGTTTTATCAGGCTTCTTCCTCAAGATATGATGTACCCATACCGCCCTCGTCGTAGGTGACGCCGGAACCTGTATTGGGAGACAGGGCCGACCATGCCAGGTCTGCCAGGAAAAGGACTCCAAGGACGATGCAGACGGGCTTCTTGGCAGAGGGCTTTATCTTCATGTAGAGGTTGTCCAGCAGGGGTGCGAAGACATATGTGAATGCAACTCCGGCAAGGCCGAAGACGAAGAGTCCCTCAAGGCAGATCCTTCCGTCGATATTGAGGAAGTAGCCGGTGTAGTCCCACCACTTAGTGTCGAAGAGGACTTCCAGGATCCAGGCGGTGAAGTACTCAAGGGCACCGCAGGCCACGAAGGCTCCTATGAACATGAGCCAGGGATTTTTCCTGAGGGGCTTGAGCAGGAAGATGATTATGACTCCGCCAACGCCGTAGATGGGAAGCCAGGGACCATGCATGGTGCCTCTGTTGGCAAGGACACCTTCGTTGAGAAGTGTATAGAAGACTTCCCAGAACCAGCCTACAAAGGAGAAAGAGAAGAAGAAGAGGACACATGTTACGAAAGTATAGTCTCTTTCGTAGTCGATGTTGATCCACTTTCTCTTTTCCAGGGGCTTTATGAAATATGCATAGTCCGGATAGACGTCGTTATAGACAGTCTCTGTTGCCAGGTTGGTATCCTTTAGCCTTGCGTAGTCGTCGATGACCTTATATCTGTTCTTCCTGAGGGACATGTATGCTTCTGCGAAGACACACTCCCTGAAGGGGTCGACGAAGAATACGGCAAGGAGGTTGAAGGTAAATGAGTTTATGAGATAGGAAAGGATGAAGGGCAGGTCCAGAAGGAAGATATCCAGTTTCTCACCTTTTGACATCTGCTTTGAGATCTTAAAGGCTGTCTTCCAGTCTATCTCAGGGTTCTCTGCCAGGATATAGGGGATCATCATGTATTCATATCTCTTGACGATACCGCCTATGATGGTGAGGTCCCACAGGATCTGGAAGATGGACCTGAGGAACATGACCTTAGCCACATTTCCCGTCATGCCGTGCTTGTATACAAAAAGGAGCTTATCGGGTCTTGTCTGGGTATATCTTCTCTTTTCCAGGAAGAAACGGCACATGCCTACCCTGAGGACATTCCTAACGAAGATGAACATCAGAAGGATCAGTATATCCACCACGAAGATGGTCACTGACTGGGCTATCTTGTTCTTGAAGACGATGGTATTTACACCGTTGACGATACCGAAGAAGAAGGAACCGGAATCCGTCATCTGGTTTACGAATACGGAGATAACGCCCTTGGTGTATTTCTTACCAGTAGTCTGGGGATCGGTATTGATATTAAAGAGCTGCTGGCCGTTTATGAGGTCCTCGATGATGCCTGCGGAATCGGAACCGATGCTCCTGCCGACGGTATCGTTATTTCCGTTGGAACTGAAGGCATAACCGCTGACGATAACGCCCACCAGGAAGACCACCAGGACATTCATGAAATAGCGGGTCTTCATGTTCTTCCATGCGCGCTTCAGAATATCGAGAAAAGAATCCATCATCCACCCCTATAGCCTTGATGTATTGAATTTATCATTTATATAATTATAAGGCAACAGAAAAAGGCTCCTTCCCGGAGGAAGAAGCCTTCTCTGAAACAAACTCAAATATACCAATTATTTCACTGTTACTGATGTGATGTGGGGCTGAGCTCCCTCATACCAGTAAAGGAAACCTTCGAGGTCAACTGTGTCGCCGATGTTGAGGCCCTGTACAGCCTGGTAAGCATCGGATGTCTCGTTTCTCAAGTAGTACTCGATAACGAATGTATATGTCTGGCCGTTAACGGAAGCGTTGAAGTACAGATCGGAATCTGTTCCCTCTGCTCCTGAACCGTCCCAGTTGTAAAGGAAAGCAACTTCATTTCCGTCAGCATCGATGGAAGGCTCGATGGTAAGATCCTTGAAGGATACGAGCTCGTTCTGATGTGCATCAAGATCAGCTGTTCCGAGAAGATCTGTTACATCAGCAGGTGTTGCGATCCAGTTTCCGTCTTCGATCTCGAATGTAGCATCGATGATCTCGACTTCGCCTGACCACTCAGACTTATAACCTGTTACCTTGATGAGCTGGCCGGGAACGAGAAGAGCAGCGTCCTCCTCGGAGCATGCCATGTTATATGCAAAATAAGCGCCGTCCTGGTCCTGAAGGTATACTGTGATCTGATCGTTCCACCAGGACTGTGTATCCTGTACGTATGCCTCGATCACTACCTCGGAATCAAGATCAGCAGCAACATATTCAGCATGATCCATTACGCCCTCACTCTTATCAGCAGCAGACTCCTCAGAAACAGCTGAAGACTCAGCGGCCTCGTCTGTATCCTTGTCCTTGTTGCAGGAGCAAAGACCAAAGAGCATTACTGCTGCCATGGAAATAGCTAAAAACTTCTTCATAATAAACACTCCTCCTTATTCGTGAGCATGGACTCTGAGCTCAGAGCCACCCTAATTATACTAATTTAAGGAGTGATACTATATATTTTTGAAGTAGTACAAAAGCAACAATTTATTGCTCTTCCGCCTCTTCGAAAATAGGCATTAGATACATATGAACTATTGCTTTTTCTTCTTCATCCTGTCGTAAACGAAGTATGCGCCTATTCCCGCCCAGACCACTGCAAGCGTTGTAAGAAGGGCCTTTGAGGCACCCGGAAGAGGCCCCAGGTCACCGCCCACCATCCTGTCCAGACGGTAGAGTGATGAAGTGTCGGAATAGAGCTGCTCTATATATGCATCGTCCACGGTGATGTGGCGCCTTACGGACTTGGTGACGTTTTCGATCATATACCCGGCGGCATCCCTCAAGGAAGTGGAGCCGTTGAATACGGGTGTTACGAAAGTGTTGGAGGTGTTTTCGATCAGGAGCTTTGATGCCTGGATCTTTATGCTGTAGTAGAGGCTGTTGTCCTCTCCTTCCCTGTTCAGGTAGTCGATATAATCCTCATCTTCCCTGGCCATGGATGTGACGGGCACATATCCTTCTGTCTCCGCATAGGCGATCTGGACCTCGTTGGTGATGAGATACTGGGCGAAGAGCCAGGAGGCGAGTACCACCTGGGGATCCTCCTTATTGAAGATACAGATGGAGGGACCCTGGGAGATCATCTGAGGGTTCTCCGGATCGAACTGGGGAACTGTCATTACCTCTGTCTCGAACTGTACCAGCTTGTCCGCACTTATGTCAGTAAGGGGAGCATCTGTTCCCATCCAGGTGGCTCCTGCAGTGGAGTCAACGGCGAAGATACACTGGCCGGCATTAAGGAAGTTGGCCGGGTAGCTGGAGATCTTAAATGTGGAGAAGGCTCCTGTTTCCGCGTGGGATGCCACGGTCTTCAGAAGTTCCGCAGTGGTGTCGTTAAAGATCTCCACGGATCCTTCCTCTGTGGAATAACCTGCTCCCTTCTGTCTCAGCATCTGGATCATCATGTTGTCGGTGGACTTATAGATGAAAGGGATCATGGTCATCTGGCCGTTGATGGCAAATGTTCCGTCAGGGTTCTTGGCCATGGCTGCCTCGGAGACTTCCCATACAAAATCCCAGGTCAGGACTTCAGGGAGTTCATATCCCAGAGCTTCCACATAGGTCTTATTTACATAGCAGGCCTCCGTGGACCTCATAAAGGGGATGGCGTAATGGACGCCGTCTATCATGCACTCGTCGAGGTACTCCGGGATCACCTGGTCTATGGAGGGAGAATCATACCGCAGCTCCGTTCCTCCGAGGCCGTACTCAGGATCCTCGAAAAGTGTATCCAGGGGCACCACAACATTATTTCCCGTCATATAGGTGGCTATATGGTCAGGATATGTGATACAGACATTGGGTGTGGTGTCCGTGGCGATGTTGGTGATAACGTCGTTATAGATCTTTCCGTAGTCGGTGTAGAGCCTCAGGTTGACGTTTATGTTGGGGTAGAGTTCCTCAAAGTCGGAGATGGCCTTTTCGTATATCCTGGTCTGGGTGATGTTCGTATCGTTCTTTGCCCAGAAGGTGATCTCGATATTCCTGCTGTCGTCGAAGGAATCAGGTATATCAAAGGCCGCCGTCTTCCTGCTGCCGTGGCATGAGGTGGCCAGGACTACCGAAAGGACAAGGGATATGGAAAGTATCTTCCTGATGAAATGTTTCATCCCTTTGTACCTCCTCTCGATACTCCCGCCATGATCTTTTTGTGGAAGATCAGGAAGAGGATGACCAGGGGAATGGAGATGACTACTACAGCAGCCATCATGGCAGGGATATTCTCACGGCCGAAACCGTTCTCCCTTATCTCCTGGATACCGTTGGATACAAGGAAATATGATCTGTCGTCTGTAATGAGCCTGGGCCATACATAGGAATTCCAGCACTCGATGACCTTGAGGATGATTATGGTTATTATGGTGGGCTGGCAGATGGGGATCATGACCCTGGTGAGGTATTTAAGATCCGAGGTGCCGTCCACCTTTGCAGCCTTATAGAGTTCATCCGGGATCTGCTCGAAGTTCTCCTTGAGAAGGTAGATATAGAAGACTGATGTTACCGACGGGAGGATAAGACCCAGGAATGTGTTCCTCATGCCCCAGTTGGTAATGGTGACGAAGTTGGTGATTATGACCAGCTCGTTGGGGATCATCATAAGGGACAGGAAGAGAGTGAAAAGGATATCCCTTCCCTTGAACCTGAGCCTGGAAAAAGCAAATGCTGACAGGACGATGACCACCAGCATCATGGCCGTGGTAAGGACCGTAAAGATGATGGTGTTTACGAAATATCTTCCCAGGGATCCGGAGGTGGAATCGAAGGCATTTACATAGTTCCCGAAGGTGGGATCCGATGCAAAGAGCTTGGGGATATATTCCGAGTTGTAGCTTCCGTAGGATTTAACGGAAGTGATGATCATCCAGTAGAAGGGGAACAGGACGATGATGCCCCAGAGGGACAGGAAGAAATATATGATGATCTTTCTAAGCTTTTCTGAAGTCATGATATCCCTCCTCCCTACTTAAATGACGTCTTCTTACTGATAAGAAGATTAATGACGGTGATGGTAAGTACAATGGAGAAAAGGATAAGAGCCGCTGCCGAAGCATAGGATGGGTATCCTCCGGAATCTCCGTAGAGCATGTCGTAGACATAACCTACGATGGTGTTCATGCCTGATGCATTAAGGTCCGTTCCGAAGACGGCTACCTCATCGCTGTATGCCTTGAAGGCACCGATAAATCCCGTGATGACCAGATAGAAGATCATGGGGGATATCATGGGAAGGGTTATGCTGGTAAAGATGCGGAGCTTTGACGTTCCGTCCACCCTGGCAGCCTTGTAGTAAGTCTCATCCACGGAAGCCAGGGCACTGGTAAGGATAAGGATCTTAAAGGGCATTACGATCCAAATGGTGTAGAAGCACATGACAAAGATCTTGGCCCAGTAGGGGCCCTCGATGAAATCTATGGGAGATACCCCGAAGGCGCTGAGGATGAGATTTACGAATCCATCAGTGTAGGGAGTCTTCTTGAACATGATCATGAAGACGAGACCTACCGCCAGGGTATTGGTCACATAGGGAAGGAAGAATATGGTCTGGAAAAGATCCTTCAGCTTCTTTATGGAGTTTAGTCCCAGGGATATGAGAAGAGCCACTCCCGTGGATACGGGAACGGTGATGATAACGATGATGAAGGTGTTCTTCAGGGCCTGAAGAAAAAACGGATCGTGAAGGACATAGGAATAGTTGAACCATCCTATTCCGGTGGAAGTCTGGGATGCAGAATTATATCCCTCCTCAAAGGAATAGACGAATACGTCAAAGAGGGGATATACCATGAAGATCCCAAGGAAAATCAGGGACGGCAGAAGATAGAGCCAGGGTTTCAGCTGATCCTTTCTCATATCATGCCTCCGCTTCCACTCTTATGCGCTCTCCGCTTTCGTAGTCGAAGATCAGCACCTTTCTGGGATTGAGCCTGTATCTTATCTCTTCCGCCTTTGGATCGATGCCCAGGTCTGCGGATACGATGGACCTTAAGGGAGTGTTGTCCACAGAAGCTTCGTGTTCTGATACGACACTTGTATCCCTGCCCATTACCTCCACGGCCTTCATGGTGCACTTCATGGGACCGTCTTTTTCGGGGATGAATCCCTCGGGGCGGATGCCTATATAGACTTTTCTGTTTTCGCTGCTCTTTATGCTGAGAAGGGTGTCGTTTCCGGCTATGAGCCTGCCGTCCTTTATCTCTCCCTCCAGTACATTTATGGGAGGTGTTCCCAGGAACTTGGCGACAAAGAGATCCACAGGATCATCGTAGACATCCTGGGGCTTTCCGATCTGATGCACCACGCCGTCCTTCATTACAACGATCATGTCGGAGATGCTCATGGCCTCCTCCTGGTCGTGGGTTACGAAGATGGTGGTGACCTTGGTGGCGGTCTGGATCCTTCTTATCTCTTCCCTTGTCTGGATACGGAGCCTTGCGTCCAGGTTGGACAGGGGCTCATCCAGGAGAAGTACCCTGGGGACCTTTACAAGGGCTCGTGCGATGGCGACTCTCTGCTGCTGGCCGCCGCTCATCTCGTTTGGTCTTCTGTCCAGGAGCTCTTCGATCTGGACGGTCTTTGCGGCCTCCAGCACCTTCTCCTCCATCTGCTCCTTTGTGAGCTTCTGATCGCCCTTCAGGTTCTGCAGGGGAAACATGATATTCTTTCTTACTGTCAGGTGGGGATAGAGGGCATAGCTCTGAAATACCATACCCACTCCTCTTTTCTCGGGAGGGAGTTCAGTTACATCCTCCTCGTCGAAAAAGATCTTTCCCTCAGTGGGAGTCTCGAGTCCGCAGATGAGATTTAAGGCGGTACTCTTTCCGCAGCCCGAGGGACCCAGAAGTCCTATGAGCTGTCCGTCCGGGATCTCAAAGGTAAAATCACTTACCGCGATCACGTCTTCCTTTATCTTCTTGTTCCTGTTGGGGAATCTCTTGGTCAGATGCTCGAGCCTGATCTTCATCCTACATACCTCCCAGGGGATGGATACATGCCTAAAGTATATCAGTATTATACCCCTTCTGATATATCCTCTTATTAATAAATAAAAAAGTGTATAATTATCGTAACCGGATATGATAATATATTCGCCGTACAAAAAAAAGAATGATCATTCAAGGAAGACACACGATGAGCAAGCCTGTTTTATACATAGTTATTCCGTGCTACAACGAGGAGGAGGTACTTCCCATCACCGCCCCCGAGTTCAAGAAAGAGATCGATTCACTTATCGCTGACGATCTTGTATCAGAAGACAGCAAGATAATGTTCGTAAACGACGGAAGCCGTGATAAGACATGGGAGATCATCAAGGATCTTTCAAAGCAGGATCCCGTGTTCAAGGGGATCTGCCTCAGCCGTAACAGAGGCCATCAGAATGCTCTCCTGGCAGGTCTTATGGAGGCCAAGGAACTTGCGGATATCACCATCTCCATCGACTGCGACGGTCAGGATGATATCACTGCCATGACCCAGATGGTCAAGGAATACCATGGCGGCTGTGAAGTAGTATATGGCGTAAGGTCAAAGCGTGAGACAGATACCTTCATGAAGAGGTTCACCGCCGAGTCTTTCTATAAGCTCCTGGCAGCCATGGGTGCAGAAGTAGTCTTCAACCACGCAGACTACCGACTCGTATCCTCCAGGGTACTTAAGGAATTTGCAAACTTTAAGGAAGTCAATATCTTCCTCCGCGGAATGATCCCCCTGGTAGGATTTAAGAGCACTTCCGTCTACTATGAGCGTCACGAGAGGATCGCCGGCGAGAGCCATTATCCCGTTTCAAAGATGCTGGCACTTGCCTTTGACGGCATCACCAGCCTTTCCATCAAGCCCATAAGGATCATCACGGGAATGGGTGCCATCGTCGCTTTCCTGAGCTTCATAATGCTCATCTATACATTCGTAAGATATTTCATGGGAGCTACCATCGAAGGATGGGCCAGCACCAGCTCCATCATCTGCTTCCTCTCCGGAATACAGCTTATAAGCCTTGGTGTTATCGGTGAATATATCGGTAAGATCTACATGGAGACAAAGGCACGTCCCAGGTTCATCATCAGCGAAAGGACTGACGACGACAAGGAATAATATCAGCCCAGCCCGATACCGCCTGAAAGGTACATAAGGCCAGCGAGGATCCAGAAGCTCATCACCACGACAACGATGATGATCCAGACGATCCTGAGGACTTTCCAGACCTTCTTGCCCATTATCTTGGCATCTTCCCTTGCCCTTTCTGACTTGCTCATCTTCACCCTGTTGTTAACATCAGGGTGGTAGATATAGAACCCGCACTTACTGCAGATGGTCCTTGAACCGTTTTCAGTTTTACATCTCGGACATATCATAGAGCTATTATCATATATTCCTTTCCCAAAAATCAAGCTTGCGGCGGGAGATAGTCTCCACATCCTTTATGTACATGAGGACATCCTTTACGCAGGGAAGCCTTTCGAACCTGTTGTTATCGAAGATCCTCTTGCTCACGCCCCCGGCGCCGATGGAAAGGACATCCCTTTTGTCGGTCATCATGGCCACGTTATAGAGGCACTCATATCCCTTTTTCGAAAAACCGATATTTTCCAGACCATATCCCGTATCCTTCTGGCGGTACATGTAGTAAGGAAGATATCCTGCCTCTCCCAGAAGGTCATAGGATCTGCTGACGGCATCATCCACGGCGCCGTCCTCCCGGAGAACGTCCTCCCTGGAGATATCCGCCCTTCTCTTCTTATAAAGGGTATGGATGGTTATGTTTTCGGGCTGGAGCTCTATGACCTTCTGAAGTGAAAATAAAAGGTCCTCCGTCGTCTCGTATTTAAGTCCTGCTATAAGGTCCATGTTGATGGCTTCAAAACCCTTTTTGCGGGCCAGCTCATATGCTCTTACGATATCTTCGCTGCTATGGCGGCGGTTGAGCTTGGTAAGGGTCTCCGTCTTCATGGTCTGGGGGTTGATGCACACTCTGGTGACGCCCGCATCCCTCATGGCATCCAGCTTATATTCCGTGATGGTATCGGGCCTTCCGGCTTCCACGGTAAACTCCGCTTCCGGGGTCATATGAAGTGTCCCTGCGATGGACTCTATGAGCTTTCCGAAAAGGCGGTCCTCGAAGACAGTAGGTGTTCCGCCACCGAGATAGACAGTACCCACAGGCCTTGTCATACCCTCCGACAGAAGCTTCATCTCCCGCTCCAGGGCATCCTCATAGGGCCCGAGAAGTGACAGATGCTTAACGGCATCAGATGAGATGAATGAGCAGTATTCGCACCTGGAAGGACAGAAGGGGATCCCCACATAGATGTTGAGAAGTTCCTCCGGTACTCTTTCAAGTGTCTTCTCCTCCGCCTCAGCCGTAATGCAGGCGATGTTAGCTTTATCTTCTCTTACAAGGTAGTCCTTCGTCATCTTTGAAGGATCCCTTCCCACTTCGTTGGCCACCACAGTGGGCCGTATGCCGGTAAGGCATCCCCAGGGAAAAGACCTGCCGGATATCTTCGACAAAAGGATATAAAGGTCTCTTTTTACTTCCCGCTTCAGGGGGATCTTATCAAGGCCTGATCCCTGCGGCATCTGACCTTTTATGAACGTTCTGACTTCACCCTCTGTTACCCGGCTTATTATCTCCAGGTCAGGTCCGTTTTCGCAGATCACGGCCTGCTCCTCCCTGGCCTCCTTTGCGGGGCCGTAGAAGAGCCTGACGACGTCAGCTATACCGTAGTAGTTATCGTGGCCTTCAAGGATGATCTTAAGCATTATATTCGCTTTCCACGTTGTTTATATATCTGCAGAAGAAGTCCACATAGATATCTGTGGGCACCACATATGTGTCAGTTCCGCCCTCCTGGCCGTTGACCTCCAGGAAAGTATCGTTGGCGCTCTCAGAGAAGTCGGCTATGAAGTCGGCGATGGCACCGGTCTCATACGTATGCTCATATGCCTCATAGGCGATCATGTCCCTTCTTACCATATCGAAGGCGGGATTTCCGAAATAATCATACATGGTGACGCCCTCATGCTCCGCATAATCGGCGGTGGTGCCGTAAAGGCGCATGAAGATATAGTAGTAACCTGCATATTTAAAATCAGGCCTGGGGGACATGATGCATGTAAGCACAGCGATGGTATTGGCATCATTTTCCCTGGCATAGCCCTTGGCATGTGCTATCTCGTGGCAAAGTGTCACAGGGAAATGAAGGATATCCAGATAGTCGGTATTGAGATTACTCTCCCCCAGCATGGGATCATATACGCCGGCGATATCAGTATAGCCCCAGAGCCTGCTGAGCATCACGGGTTTCGCCCTGACATAGTTGGGGGACATATCGAGATCATAGAAATAGGACACCGCATTTACAAGACTGTTGGCATCGTCCACACATACCTGGTAACTGGTGGACAGATGACCGACACCGTTATAGTCCTCACCCAACTGGCGCCTGGCTTCGATCATTCCCTGATAAGCCCAGTTAAGGGCAGCCTCATATTCCTCATATGTATGCTCCTCACCTGTAAGCTGGAGCCTGGCTGCTACGGGGGTCCTCAGATAGTTTAGGCCGTGCATGACCTGGAACACTCCCGTAAAGAACATCACGGGGATCATTATGATCACTATCACATCAGTAAGGCTTACGGCAAATCTTGCAAATCCCTTTTTCCTGATGAGGATCACCGCTCTTACTATACCTGTTATAAGAAGTCCCAGGATGAACAGCGACCCCATCACGATGATATTCTCCGTAAGGGAGAAATAAGTCATGTTGCTTATGGAATTGGGAACGAAGGACAGAAAGGGGAAGAGCTTCGCGCAGTATATATCCGCAGCCTGTCTGTTGATGATAAGTCTCGGCAGATATATCACCAGGAACATACGAAGGATAATGGCGGCGATAAGGATCAGCCTCCATATTATCTTCTTAACAGGGCAGCCGTATGTCTTTTCCTGTCTTTTCATCAGATCTTCCCCGTCAGCTTAAAGATAAGAAACAGCAGTCCGTAGATGATGGGCTGATGCACAAGATAGATGATAAGGGAGTGCCTTCCCAGGAATTCAAAGGGCGCCGTGATCTTACGCGTCGTATCACCGGCACCGGGAAAGAGGGACTTCTTGTCCTTATAGACTGATCTTCCCAGGGCGGTTCCTGCAAAGAATACTCCCATCCAGGGAACGATATACATATAGTCAGCCACATAGGGAGACCCTTCGATCTCAAATCCTATGGGATAGAAGATCATATTTGAGGTACAGCAGTCCAGCATATCGATCTTTGTAGCCAGGGTGATGATATATATACCCAGGATACTGATGATAAAGCTGATGGCATTATATGACAGCCCCGCCTTCCTGCCCAGGGCGTCCAGAGCCGCATAAAGGAGCATGGAAACACTGAGAAGGTGAAGGACATTAAAGATGATCAGGCATCTTATATCCAGCACATTAGTGATGAATGCGGTAACAAGGGTAAATGCCAGAGCGATGGAGAGGAGCGAAAAGCCTCTCTTTATGTTATTCCTCGAAAAAGAACAGCAGATGCCGGACACACCCACAAAAAGTACCAGGATAACAGGGTGGACAAACACCCAGAACCAGGAAGTCTTAAGGTAAGAAAAAGCATCCTGTCCGAACTCATATCTCACATCAAAGGAGAAATGCATGAACATCATCATGATAATGGCGATGCCCCTCAGAAGGTCCAGCTCAAAGGCGCGGTCCTTTTTTGTTTTGCCTATCCCGAGAAAAGACAGAAAATAAGATCCCATCACTTACTCCTGGACAAGGCATGCTCCGATGGCCGTGGCATACTCGGCATCCTCGGGAACGATGAAGTTCACATTATAGAGCATGGGGAATTGGGAAAGGGCTTCCTTGCACTGCTTCATGGTGGTGAGCTGGCCCGTGAAGACGATATCCTTTATCCCCACATTTCTTGAAGACAATACTGCCATGGTGCCGATGGACTGATAGACAAGATTAAAGACGCCTATGGTCTTATCCTCTCTGGTAAGGTCATCAGCGCACTTACCGAAATTAGATGCGGTGACGTTCATGGGAAGACCAGGGATCTCCGCCTTGGTGATATCACCGATGGTAAGATCCACAAGTTCGATATTACCGTTTGAAGCGATCTCAGTGAGCTTCCCGGGATCGTCTATACCTATGATGGAATTACAAAGTCCCAGGACGGTTCCTCCGCCTACTCCGGATCCGATGATATGTCTTACGTTTTCATAGGAAGCATCGAGATATGCAGTTCCCGTTCCCATACTTACTACAACAGCGTGGTCAAGTCCGGAAAGGTATAATCCCCCAAGTCCCGTGGCAAGAAATTCCGTGATGTGGACTGTCTCAATACCCAGCATGGGAGATCCGGAAAAGGATGCACCAACTCCGGTTATATTGATCTTCTCGATCTGGGATATATCAAGGGAATTGTCATTTATGAGCTTTCCGAGGGCACCAAAGGCTGATGTGACGGGATCGGCAGCCTTGACGACTGTCTTATAGATGATCTTACCGTCTACCATACCAACTATCTTAGTGGTACTCCCGCCTACATCAAGACCAACCTTAACTGCCATATCCTATCCCTCATTTCTTTATATTCAGCATATTTTAGCACATTATAGTTGATGCGTAAAAAAAGACCCGGAAACTATTCCGGGTCTTTGATGTCTTAAGTAATAAGCTCATCAGGGAGCTGTGTAATAGAATTCTGAATTGCAGATCGTGTCGCCTTCATAGAAAGCATCATCATGATCACGCTTATAAGAGTAGGCTGTGGTGCTTCTGGAGATCGAGAAACAACTTGCATCAAGATCTTCTGCCATGAGAGGGGGGATCCAGAAAGATCCGCCATACTCGAGCTCTACCTTACCGGGATCATTGAACTGGTCTACCATAACGACACAGTATTCGATGAGGTGTCCCTTACCTGAAGGAAGATTATCGATATTGTAGTCCATGATGATCTCCCACTTGGGCTTACCGTCACGGTTTGTATTCATGCCATTGATGGATGCAAAGTTGTATACATCAACATCATTTGCAAGGAAGAGGCATGATGAGGAAGCATTTGAGGCATTATAAGGAGATACCTTATAAGAATAAGTATCACCTGAAACACCATTCTGGATATCATAGATCAGCTGGTTCTCAAATGCCTTGGCATAAAGCTGAGCGTAATCTGCCGCATCGTTTGCATTATAAACTCTCTTAAATGAATCCTTAACGGATATCAGCATGGGTACGAATAATACGGAGATGATGATGATGATCGCGATGGAGAGCATCATCTCAACGAGAGTAAAACCATATTTATTCTGCTTATGTGTCTTTTTCATTATCATCAACCTCCAGTGTGTGAAGCAACATTAAGGCTGTTTGCAGGAGCACTGGGACAATAGTCAGTATACTCAGCTCCTACGATATCGAAATCGTAGTGTCCGTCTACCATTACATAGGTTCCGCCCTCGTCCAGAGGAGCAGTAACTACGACCTGGTTATTACAGAACCAGCCGGTTGAGCCCCAGCTGATACCATAGCTCTGAGGACCGCCGCACTCACCACATACATGGCTCTCACTGGGAATGTAGAAGAATGATGTTCTGTTAAGAACATTGGATACACCGCCGGAGCCGCCTTCATCATAAGTATGGTCATTAATAGCTGTACCAACAACATTGATATGGGGATCGGATGCATCATTCTCTCTCCATCTCTCAACACGGACATTACCGGAAACTCCGCCACCGCCTGTGACACCATAGTTGATGGTTGTCATATCAGTAGCAGATGCAAGAAGTGCAGCATCTCTGGAAGAACTGGGAGAAATAGATGAATTCTCAGCGAGCTTTCTGATAGCTGTACTGTAGTTATTAGCTCCGAGCCTTGCATATACGGAGTTATTTGTTGCATAGTTCATGGAAGCCAGGAAACCCTGCATGATCATCGTAGAAACGATGGTCAGGATAGCAATGGAGAGCATGACCTCCAGCAACGTGAAACCTTTTTTACTTGATCTTGTCTTTCTCATATGTAATGTCGCCCCCATATCAGAAATGATATCTGTCTGCCTTCTCAGAATAAGAAGTTATAACACCCTGCAGTTCACTAACACCTTCGCTGACTGCCTGGTTCTTATCTTTTGTTTTTCCAAGAATTCCGGAAACATTAAGCGATACTACGCCGGCCAGGATGATTATGATGGCAACGACGATTATGATCTCAACCAATGTAAATCCGGATTTGGACTTGTTGATCTTACGCATAACACACCTCAGTAATTCTCATCTATAATTAATAAAAATTATTATACATCTACATTATACATGGTTTGTATCATTTATCAACAGTTTTTTCACATTTCTGTCAAATTTTGTTAGGGAAATGAAAAGGCGGGAGTAAAACTCCCGCCTCCTCGTCAAATCACTACTAATCTAGCTTTACTATTATGTAGCGTCGTCGATCTCGTCAACAACACCAGAAATGGAGCTGTTATGAGAAACAACGGAAGAAGCTGCGTTCTTTGCTCTGTTGAGGTATGTACCGATGGACATAACGAGAACAGCTGCAAGGATAACGATGATAGCGATAACGAGTACCATCTCAATAAGAGTAAAGCCCTTCTTTGTCTTCTGAATCTTCTTCATTGTTTTTTCCTCCTCATTGGATTTATTGAGTTTGTAGCTTAAGTATAACACCTTTGTTAATAATTGCAATACTTTTTTTCATATTTTTTTCACATTTTCTTCGAAATTTTGGAGAAGATGTGAAATCGTATGATTTAGGCTGCTGCGGATGCGTCTGTAGGCTGATCAGCATCAGCGCCATCTGCAGGTGCCTCATCGTCTCCACCGGTACCGTGGGATACAGCACCCTCCTCGAGCTCAAGTACTCCTGCAAGACCAACAGTATCGACTGCCTCGCTGAAGATAGCTGCAGAGTAATATGTGGAGAACGGTCTCTCTGTATCACCGGCATCCTCGTCAGACATGAGTACATTAAACCATGCGCTGTTGGGATCCTCTACGATGAAAGGATAGCCGATGAATCCGGCATCTGTAGCAACGCCTGTTGCACCTGTCCAGTGAGCATAAGGAGCACTTGTGTCAGGCTCAGATACTCTGTCGATGAATGTAGCAGAGAAGAAATCGATCTCAGCTACCATGTAGAGGAAACCGGCGCCCTGCTCTGTAGCGATCTTGTTGATCTTAACACATGTAGGAGCAACATCCTCGATCTCCTTAAGAGCATTGATGAACTGGGGATAACCGGTGATGGAATCTGCTCCATGCCAGTACATCTCATCGATATTTGCATTCCAGATATCCTCGTCCATAACACCTTCAACGATACAGGAGTTCTGAAGGTTGTACTGAGGGATGTTGAATCCATCAGTTGTTGAGTACTTAACTGTAACTCTCTTGATTACGAGTCCGTCTGTAGCTACAGATCCGTCGGGCATTGTGATCTTTTCACCTTCGATGTCCTCAGACTCAACAGATACGAGATAAGGGCATCCGTTGCTCTCGAATACTCCGAGGATATACTGCTCGAGGCACTCTGTCTTGATGGAGGGAATGAACTTCTTCTCCTCTGCAGAGATATTAGCCTCTACAGCCTCGATAGCTTCCCTTGTTTCTTCGTTCTCATTCTTTAATGCGTCATAGTAATCGAGCTGTGCCTGAAGTTCTGCACGCTGAGCCTTGAGCTCGTCATTTCTCTTCTGTGATCCTCTGATACCAAAGATATATACCAGAAGGAGAGCGATAAGAAGGATTACTACGGCGATACCGTATTTTTCTCTAGCACCTAAATTCATGACTCTTCACCTCCCTCTTCAGTTGCTTCTGTATCTGTTACCTGATAGATGAAGGAGATCTTAGCATCTGCATTAGCTCTGCCTGTTACCTTATCAGTTGTAATGATGGAGTTGAGCGTATCAGCGTCAACAGCACTTCCGTTGATCTCAACAGATGACAATGTGTAAACAACACCGTTGTACTCGATGGAGCTGATATCGGAGTACTCATATGCAGAACCGATGGAATATTCTGTTGTCTCGATTCCGTTGACGGAAATGATCTGACCGTCGATGTTTACATACTGAGCAACGGAGATGTAAGCGGAAGATGTGATGTTACCGATTACCTTAAATGTATAGTAACCGTCGATAGGGTTGGTCATCATCTCTTCTGTACTGCCTGCAGATACATCATCAAGATTTACTTTCTCGATGGCAGCATCAAGAGGTGTGTGGAATACATCTGAATCCTGGAGAATATTTACCATGTTGAGAGCTCCGTAATATGTGAAGGAGAATCCCTCGATAGTAAACTGTGATCCGGTGAGCTCATACTGTGCAACGTAGGAATCGTTGGGGATGCTCTCTCCAAGGAGATCACAAAGTGCAGTATCAGCGGGAGTCTTCTCATCAACTACTCTTCTCATCTCAGTAAGAGCGTAGTAGTACTGGTTTCTCTCGTTGATCTCGTTCTGAAGGTCCTGTGCCTCGACCTCAAGGTCTGCATAGACCGGATCGGCCAGCTTCTCCTGGAGATCCTTGATGTCACTCTTGACTCCCATATTGGAGAAGATCCAATAGAGCCACCATATGACGAATGCTCCGACAAAAATCAAACCGATCAATATAGCTGTTAAGAGGATCTGAGCTGTCTTTCGTGCAGATTCAGTGAATGCTGCAAAGAAGTTCATATCATTCTTAGCAATGTCCTTTCTGGAACCGATAAGCGCCATAATATAATTCCTCCTTATTAGTCTTCACGAATTAATGCACCGCAGCAGTTGATGAACTGGGGCAAGATGAAATCCTTGGTACCGGATACCGTACTGAGAGTATTAAGTACCTCGACCTGTGTTCCGAGCTGTCTGGACAGCTCCTTATCGATCTTCTTGTAGCCTGCTCCTGAACCATAAAGGAAGCATGTGCTGATGCTGTCGATATGGAACTTGGATATTGCGAACTGAGCTGTACGTGAAACAGCATCAGTAAGGCTCTTAAAGTAAGCGTTAACAGCACTCTGAAGAGAAGGGATATCAGCGAGTGACTCGTGCCATACATCGATATCCTCTACAGGTACTGCAAGCTCGGAATCACTCTTTGTGATGTTAAGTCTTCTTGCAAGAGAGGACTGATTGTCAGAACCGCCCTGGAGCTTACGAAGTGACTCTGCTACCTGACGGATGTTGGAGTGACCGAACTGAAGTCTTCTTGTAAGCTTCGGGAAACCCTTGTCAAGGATGGTGACTGTAGTAGTCTTTCCGGAGAGCTCGATAAGAAGAAGTGTTGACTGTGAGATATTAACGTTACCGTTGATGATACCGCCGTTGAACAGCTTTCTTACTGCGTTGGCGTTAGCGTCCATTGCTACGGGTACCAGATCCATGTTCTTAAGGAAATCCCTGAAGTCTGAGATGGTCTCGTTGGGAACTGCAGTAGCTCTGATGAGAAGCTTTTCAGCGTTTGTCTCTGCGTCCCTTGTTGTTCCGTATACGACGTAATCAACGTTCATATCCTTGTTGGAACCCTGACCCATGATCTCGTACTTAACCATATCCTTGAGCTGATCGCCCTTGACCTTGGGAAGTTCAAGATCTCTTGTGTGCATGAAGGATCCCTCTGTTGTGATGATGCAGTTCTTGTTCCTTACATCGAGCTTAGCCATGGCGTGCTTAAGAGCCATTACGATACCGAAGCTGTCTGTGATCTGACCGTCTGTGATAGCATCAGACTCCAGGGGAACGATACCGGCTTTCTCAAGATATACAACGCCTGTCTTGTGATTGTATGCTCCAACGGCCAACTTCAGATCTGAGCTGGACATATCCAGAACGAGATTCTGATTTCCGTTTCCAAATGATAATGCCATTTTTGTTTAACTCCTTTCAACCTGAGTGTTAATTACATAATGTACTGTGCCATACCGAAGATAGGCATTGCGATAGCGCCGACGACCGTACCGATAAGGATAGCCATGATGATGATCATACAAGGCTCGAGAGCGGACGTCATCTTCTGTGTAGCTGCATCGGCCTCATCCTCAAAGAAATCAGCCGCCTTCTCAAGGATGGTATCAAGTGTACCTGACTCCTCACCGATAGCTGTCATAGCATAGATCATAGGAGGGAACTCTGTAATATTCTTGATGGACTTGGAAAGAGATACACCCTTTCGGATCTCGATCCTTGCCTCGGCAAGCTTCTGCTCGAGGATAACATTATCAAGAGAACTACCTGTGATCTCAACAGCCTGAAGGACTGAGATACCTGACTTAAGAAGTGTGGAAACTGTCCTGCAGAATCTTGCGGAAGCGTTCATCTTAGTAGCCTTACCAACGATAGGGATCCTAAGCATCATAAGGTCCCACTGTGCGTGGCCCTTCTCGGAATGCTTCCATGTAGTAAATCCGAACCAGCCGCCGCCGATTACGATGGCATATACCCACCAGAAATGGACGAATGAATCGGATACGGCCATAACACCCTTGGTCAGCTTCGGAAGATCACCGCCGAGATCCCTGATGGTATCGGCGATTCCGGGAACAAGGAACGTAAGGAGTCCGACCGTAATGGTAATTGTAAGGAAGAAAAGGATCTTAGGATATACCATTGCGGCAGAGATCTTATTCTTCAGCTTTGACTCCTTCTGGAAATGCTCGGCGAGTCTGTTCATGATCTCATCAAGTCGACCTGACTCCTCACCTGCTGCAACCATACTGATCATGATGGTAGGAAGAGCATCCTTCTGATCCCTGAAGGCATCAGAGAGAGTACGACCTGACTGGATCGCCTCGTAGATCTCACCTACGCACTTTCTGGCTCTCTTTGTGTCAACCTGCTGATATAACATATCAAGCGATCTTACGACCGTGATACCTGCAGACAGGAGTGACGCAAGCTGTCTGCTTATGAGAACCAGCTCTTTCGTGTTCAGCCTTTTGCTTCCGACCTCCATATTCATGAGACCGGCACCCTTATCAAGCTCGATAGATGCTATGTACTTTCCGTCGCCTTTGAGCTTCCTGGACGCATCTGCAATACTGGCTGCATCGATAACGCCGGAAGTCCTCTTGCCGGAAGCATCAAGAACCTGATACCTGAAATTTGGCATATAACAACCCTCCTAATTTATTTTCTGCTTCAAATGATCACTGGAAATCCAGATCCTCGAACAACGGGCTGTTAGCAGGACCGCCTACGTTGTTTATGTAACGCTTAAGGTCATCGGGGAAACGGCATCTTGCGATAGCTGTATCTCTGGAGATGATCTTACGCTTAACAAGCTCTGCGAGATAGAAGTCCAAAGGACACATTCCTGACTGAAGGCTTGTAGCGATGGCACTGTCGATCTGATAGGTCTTTCCCTCTCGGATGTTGTTCCTGATAGCATCGTTAGCGACCATGATCTCGAATGCTGCGCACCTTCCGCCTGTGATCTTGGGAACCAGGGTCTGACAGATAACAGCGATAAGGATGGAACCAAGCTGTACTCTTACCTGATCCTGCTGATGGGGCGGGAATACGTCGATGATACGGTTGACCGTATCGGATGCACTGGACGTATGAAGTGTTGACATAACCAGGTGACCTGTCTCAGCAGCGGTGATAGCTGTACTGATAGTATCCAGGTCACGCATCTCACCTACGAGGATAACGTCGGGGTCTTCACGGAGAGCAGCACGGAGAGCGTTTGCGAAGGACAATGTATCCTCGTGGACCTCTCTCTGGTTGATCATGGCTTCACCATGCTCGTGAAGGTACTCGATGGGCTCCTCAAGAGTAAGGATGTGACACTTCTTAACTGTATTGATATGACCTACCATAGCTGCGAGGGTAGTAGACTTACCGGAACCCGTAGGACCTGTAACAAGGATAAGTCCACGGGGCTTGAGAGCCAGTTCCTTGAAAAGAAGAGGCAGACCAAGTCTCTCACATGTAGGGATATCGTTGGTGATAGTTCTTGCTGCAAGAGCATAAGATCCTCTCTGCTTGTAGATGTTACATCTGAAACGGCTGTAATCAGCTACAACGTATGAGAAGTCGATCTCTCCTCTTTCAGCGAGATACTGCTGTCTTGACTTATCGATCATAGACTTGCAAAGGAACTCTGTGTCGGTTGCAGTAAGGATCTGGTTGCTCAAGGGCATGAGCTCACCTGATACCCTTATCATAGGAGGCAGACCAACCGTGATGTGCGTATCAGAAGCCCCTCTTCTGACTGCTTCGGCAAGAATTGCATCCATTGTTAAACTGAATTCTTCCACTTTAATACCTCCTTAGTAATTAACCATCAACAGAGTAAGCAACTCTGTTAAGTTCATCGATTGTTGTAATTCCCTCAAGAACGAGAGCTGCGGCGGAATCCACCAACATCTGTGTGCCTTCTTTGATGGCAAGCTGCTTCATCTCTTCCTCACTAGCTCTTCTCTCAAGGAGGACCTTCATGCCCTTGGTGATAACAACGACCTCGTGGATGGCGATTCGGCCCTTATATCCGCTGCCGTTGCAATCTGTACATCCCTCACCCTTATAGATCTTCTGACCGGGCTCAAGATGGAGCTTATCTATCTCATACTCATCAGGATCATATGCCTTTCTGCATCCTGTGCAGATCCTTCTGACGAGACGCTGAGCGACAACGCCTACGAGAGCAGAAGAAACCATGTAAGGCTCAAGACCCATATCGATAAGTCTGTTGATAGAGGAAACTGCGTCGTTTGTATGGATAGTACTGAAAACCAGGTGTCCTGTGATGGCAGCTCTCATGGCGATCTCGGCTGTCTCACCGTCACGGATCTCTCCGACGAGGATAATATCGGGGTCCTGACGGAGGATAGAACGGAGACCACTGGCGAATGTCATACCGGCTTTTGCATTAACCTGGACCTGATTGAGTCCGGGGATCCTGATCTCGACAGGGTCCTCAACGGTGATGATGTTCGTTTCGGGATCGTTCTTCTCAGCGAGAAGTGTATAAAGAGTAGTTGTCTTACCGGATCCTGTAGGTCCTGAGATAAGGCAGATGCCCTGAGGGACCTTGATGATCTTGTTGATAAGATCGTTATTGTGATCGGAGATTCCGAGGTATTTCCTGTTAAGGTTTCCGTCGTTCCTTGCCAGGATACGGATAACCGTCTTCTCACCCCAGATGGTAGGAAGTACAGATACACGCATGTCGACGGGGGTTCCGTTGATCTCTGTCTGGATACGGCCGTCCTGCGGGATCCTCTTCTCTGCGATGTTCATACCGCTGAGGATCTTTATTCTCATGGTGATGGCATCTCTGGCGGATACAGGGTTGCTCATGATCTCCTGCATGACACCGTCGATACGGATCCTGACGCGGACCCTGTCTTCCATGGGCTCGATGTGGATATCGGAAGATCCTGCCCTGATAGCGTAATCGATCATTGAGTTAACGAGCTTAACAACGGGAGCAGCATTAACTGCCTCGGTGATCTCGGCACTGATACCGTCGAGATCGTCGTCACTCAACTCTGAGTCGAGTTCCTGTGCGGCCTCGGAAGCACTTGATCTTCCGTAGTTGACCTTGATGGTGTCCATGATGCCCGTTCTTGTGGCAAGCATAAGGACGATGTCATAACCTGTCTGGAACTGAAGCTCATCCTGGATAAGGATGTTAAGCGGATCGTCGATAGCAACAACAAGCTTATCATCGTCAAAACCAATGGGAACAACTACGTTCTTCGTACAGAAATCCTCCGAGAGCAATGCCATTGCCTTCGGATCGACTTCGATACTGGTCAGATCGATGATCGGATAGTTGTACTGACTGGAAACGGCGCGGAGGATATCAAACTCAGTCATCAGACCCATGTCTGTGATGACTTCGCCCAATCTCTTACCACTTTCCTTCTGAACACTTAAAGCTTCGGCCAATTCAGCAGCTGTCAAAAAGCCGCTTTCAATGAGAATATCACCTAATCTCTTCATCGTAGCCTCCGTTTACAAAGGAAAATATGCAATTTCAACAAAAAAGCACATTTTTCCCCAAATATACGTATAAAACTATACAACATGGCACATCAAAAAACAAGTTTTTTTTAATATTTATCGGCTTTTGAGCTCTTTTACCACACAAGTCGTTGTACAGTTTACACAACCATTTATCTTTTTTTTATTTAGTGTGATATATTACTTATTATAATGGAGGATGGTGTATGGATATTTTTCTTTTCATTGACATTTACTTTGCCGTAACGTTTACCCTCCTGGGCATCGTCATCGGCAGTTTCCTTAACGTTGTCATCTACAGGACACCAGCGGGCAGGAAGTTCTCCACCGGCAGGTCCATGTGCATGACATGCGGCCATGAACTGGCGGCCAAGGACCTGGTCCCCCTGTTCAGCTGGCTCTTCCTTCGGGGCAAGTGCCGTTACTGTAAAGCTCCCATAGCTTCAAGATACGCAAAGATCGAGTCCTTTACCGGCGCAGTATTTCTCCTTTCGGCCATTACACATCTGGAGTGTTCCTGGTTCCTTACGGACTATACAAACACCCTGCTCCTCCTCTTCTTCTTTGATTATCTGCTCTTCGTGATCGCATGTGCTGCAGCCATCGCTGCCATGATGATCCACTATGACACCAGAAAGAGCTTTTTCCGGGTAACGGGCTTCGTCATCGTTCCCGCCATCCTGTCCAAGGTGATCTGGTGCTTTATGAGCATGAGGGATAAGACAGTTATGGATCTTCTCAGGGATCTCCTGTTCCTTCTTATCTACATCGCAGGAACTGTCCTTGTCTGCTTCCTGCTGTCAAAGCTCTTCGGCAAGGAATATACGAGGAACGATCTCTATCTGGACATGACCTTTGTTCCCCTTCTGACATTTACGCTCTTCACGGGCGTTATCTATACATGGCTTACCGTCTCTGTCTATGCAGTGGTATACGGAGTGGCAAGAGCCATATTAAAGGGCAGGAATGGTGACAGATACACAGGTATCGCTTCATTCCTCTTCGTTGTCATTCTCATTATAATAAGGTATTTTATTACCAGATAAAATTATTGGAGGTTTTTATGTCAGGTCATTCAAAATGGAATAACATCAAAAGGAAAAAGGAAGCATCTGATGCGGCCAAGGGAGCCATATTCACAAAGATCGCTAAAGAGATCGCTGTTGCCGTAAAGGCAGGAGGTCCCGATCCTGACGGAAACTCAAGACTTAAGGATGTCATTTCAAAAGCCAAGGCAGCAAATATGCCCAACGATAATATCAAGAGGGCCATCCAGAAGGCTGCAGGCGCCGGTGAAGGCGATGATTATGAGGAGATCCAGTACGAGGGCTACGGTCCCGGCGGAGTTGCCATCATGGTCAGGACCCTTACAAATAACAGGAACAGGACAGCTGCAGACGTACGCCACATCTTCTCCAAGTACGGCGGATCACTGGGCGTTGACGGAAGCGTTGCCTTCCTTTTCGAGGAAAAGGGCGTGATCCTTATCTCCAAGGAGGACTTTGAGGATGAGGACCAGGTCATGATGGATGCCCTGGACAGCGGAGCTGCAGATTTCATAGCAGAAGACGAATATTACGAGGTGGATACGGATCCCAACGATTATTACACCGTTAAGGATGCCCTTGAGGGCAAGGGTTACACATTCCTTGACTCCAGCCTGGGACCTGTGGCCATCACAAATGCAGAGGTCTCCGATCCCGATATCATCTCTTCCCTTGAGAAGATGCTCGATATGATGGAAGAGAACGAGGATATCCAAGAGGTCTACCACAATTGGGACAACTGATCCCGGAGGAATAACGTGTCTTTAAAAGACGACAGGACAATTCCGGATAACAATCTGCAGGAACAGAAAAGTCCCGTCTCTCCCGCAAGAAGAGCCGCATTGATCCCTGAGCTGAAAAATACGCTCAGGAAGATAGAACTGAACCCTGAATCAAGATCCCACCGCTCCCAGGGGGATCTGTCGGTGGACTATATCCTGAGTTCGGAAGCTCTCACCAGGGAGGCATTGTCAAAGATCGCAGTAGTCGCCTTTATAGGCCAGTCAGGTACAGGTAAGAGTACCCGAGCTATCTCAGTTGCCAGAAATAACGATATCTCATATATCATAGACGACGGACTTCTCATAAACGGAAGCCGCATCGTGGCAGGAACATCTGCCAAGAAGGCTCCCACCAAGATGGAGTCAGTCCGTCAGGCTATCTTTGTGGATCCCACAAGATCCGCAGTCATGAGAAGGGCCCTGGTGGAGAATATGCCCCCGGCACTTATGATCCTGGGCACCAGTGATTCCATGCTCTCAAAGATCACCACCAACCTGTGGCTCAATCCTCCCTCCATGCTCATAAGGATCGAGGATGTATCCACTGAGGAGGAAAGGCGAAATGCCAGGAGCACCAGGATGCATGAGGGAATGCATACCATTCCTGTTCCCAGCATGGAGATCAAGCATGAGTTCTCCGGATATTTCTCTGACCCCTGGAACAGGCTCAGGCAGAGACTTGATATAGACAGATATTCAGATCTGCCCCCGGGAGACTCCGAAAGAACCATGGTAAGGCCCACCTTCTCCTCCCTGGGATCCTATTCCATATCGGATGATGCCCTTCTCGACCTTATAAAGATCGTGCTCAAAGATATAGAAGGATTCGGTGAAGTCTCAGGATTTAAGACCGAGAAAAGGACCATAGGTGTCGTATTCTCCCTGGAGATCGCACTTCTCTATGGATATGATGCCCAGAAGATCCTTCTGGAAGCCCAGCAGAAAGTTGGAAGCGCCATAGAGGAATTCGCATCCATTACTACAGTATCAGTAAACGTCAGGGCCGTAAGGGTCCTTCACCGCAAGGAGGGCGCATGAAAGAAAAGATCTATACCATTCCGGTAAACGAAGCATACGAGCAGGAAGGCGGATGCCCCTTATGCCGGTTAAGAGCAAAGATAGAAAATGACTATCTTGAATACTACCTGGGTCCCTCCCTCATGGAGCCCGATACCAGGGTCATCACCAATAAGACAGGATTCTGTCCTGATCATATGGGAAAGCTCAATAAGAAGGAGACAGCCAGGCTTGGTCTGGGACTTATGCTCCATACCCATCTTAAGGATGTGGATGAAGATATAATGAAGGATCTTAAGACAGCCGCTCCCGCCAAGGCAGGCCTTATCAAGGGAAGATCCTCGGAATATAAGACAGTATTTAACAAGATCGCAGACAAGATAGATGCCAGGGTAAGATCCTGTCCCATCTGTGAGAATATGGAAAAGACAACTGACAGGTATGTGGACGTCATCATGTATCTCTTTTCTAAGGATGAGGAATTCAGGAAGAAGTTCTCCGATTCCAAATGCCACTGCCTGCCCCACACCGCCCTGCTCTTAAGAGCTGCTGCGGATAAGCTGAGCCAGAATGATGCAGCTGATTTCGTTACACTTCTTTCTGCCAATACTGAGAGCTCTTTTGCCGAGCTCATCGCAGACGTGGAGTGGTTCACCCTTAAGTTCGACTACAGAAATGCAGACAAGCCCTGGGGCAACAGTAAGAATGCCATCCAGAGATCCATGAGATTCTTATCTTCAGACAGGAGTGATTTTGATGAGACCCAATCCAAAAAATAATGACGTGACCGAGATAGAACTCTATCCCGAGGTTGAGATAACAGACAGCAGCGATGTCATCAATGTGCTCATTAAGCATGACTACTTCTCTTCGGATAATGAGTATGGAAGATCCCTTCTGGAGCATATGATGGATGCTCTCCTTTCATCTCCCGCCAGGATCGGTGTCCTTATGATCATAGATAAAGGTGTCCTTATGCTTGACATGAATGATGATCTTAACAGTAAGATCACAAGGCTCATGGAGAAGTCTGATCTGTGTCTCATTTCAGAAGAGAGCCTTGAATACTATAATATCCCTTACGGTGAGGATCTTTCTTCCCACCTGGCTCCCGACGAAAGGATAGCATCCCAGATCATCGAGACCCAGCCCCTTCTCATCCTTGAGTGATCTTAATATAAATTAAATTCACAAAAAAACAGCCCGGTCATCGACCGGGCTGTTATCGTTTCAGTTAACTGATCTTATCAGCCGCCCTCACCATCGGAGACTGCCATTGAATAGTACTGGAAGTCATAGAGCGTGTAATCAGAGTAGAGAGGTGTGAAAGGTGACGGAGGTGTAGGTGTTGAACCGGGAGCGGGACAATAAGGAACATTGATAGCACCACCGGAATATCCACCGAATGTACTTGCATTTACACGACCGTAGAATGTTACACCATCAGCTACAGAGAAGGTGAAAGCACCTGCATCTCCTGCACCGTCATAAGAAGGATACATACCTACATATGCGATGAGGTGGAAATAACCATTGGATCCGCCTGTAGCACCGCCGAGCCTGAGCTGACCCTGGTTTGCAACGGAGTCACCGGACTGCGGGGGTTCATGAAGGTTACTTGAAGCATCTGCACCCTGACCAAATACATATGTGTAAGGAGTTACAGTCTGGTCGATCGCGGACATTACATATCCTGAACCGTCATCAGAAGAGGAAACACCGGGGAAGCATGCGTCATCGATGATTCCGCAGGGATGCTTTGTGTTAGTGTCACCGATCTGCAGATACTTATCATACTCAATGATGAAATAACACTTATGAGCTCCGGGAGAACCGCCGTTAACGATCCTGAAGAAACCGTCCTCGATGGTAAGGTTGTCGTTTACGAAGATGTAATAGTCACCTGCTGCAAGGTCGATGTCGATGATAGGAGCACCGGTGCCATCAGCCTGTCCCATTGTACCTGATACAGTATATGCACCGGGATCAAGAAGATACTCACCGTAACCGGTTGTAAGGTTACATCCTGCAGCAGCTGCAAGAGATGTAGCACCGGAACGCTCACCGGACAGATCATAACGTTCGTCTACTTCCTCCCAGGAGTCAGGCTCTGACTGGTTGATGGGATTTCCATCAGCATCAAAGAGGCTGTCATACTGGGCATAGAGCTCATCGATCATATTCTGCTGGTCTGCAGTAACATCACCACGGAGGTTGGAGGAGCTACCATAGTACTCGAAGTCTCCGCCACCGAACTGAAGGTCACCTTCTTCGCTTACACCATATGCTACGCACTGGTCACCATTATAGTTACCAAGGGCATTGGTACCCATTGTTACCATGTCACAATCTGCAAATACGACTCTACCGCCGCCGACATATGTCCTGGATCTTGCCTCAGTGGAACCTGAAGCGTTAGCCATGCTGGGATCGACAGGTGTATTAGTACCGGTTGCGAAGTTATCTCCGTTATACCAGTAGAATGCTGAATCGTTGTTGATGAAATAAGCAGTTGAATCGGGATTAGCGAATGTAACTGTCTGTGTATTAACACCAAGTCCTGCATCGGGACCTACAAAGTAGATATCTCCATAGAACTTTGTATCGTGGCCTGTAAGGACACCAAGGCTGAAGACATCAGAGTAGATGTTGGGGTTACCGATGTTGATGTTAAGGTTACCATAGGAAAGGATGGTATTACCTGTAGTATCACCTGTGTAAGGTCCTCCATTTACTGAACCACCTACGTTGGCACGTACAAGGTTAGCACCATCACCGAGCTCCATCTGTCTTGAGAATCCGGAAGGCGGATCGCCCTCATCGTCCTTCTCGAGGACCATATCGATACACTCGATGGAGTCACCGATCCTGGTGGTGAACGTTACCTTGATTCCTCCGCCGCTCTCAGAGAAAGATGCAGTGGTATAGGAATCAGGCTGGCCCTGCATACCGGGCATATCGCCTGTAACATTGATAGTCTTATTCTTAAGGCTCTCAAATGTCGAGTCCGTGATCTCCTGTGACTGCAAAGCCTGGTAGAAAGCCTCTGCTACAGATGTAACAGTAAGCCTTGCCTGGTTGTTGAACGCAGACTCGTAAACCCTTGATCTGGTTGCAGTGGTAAGCATCAGCGCTGAGATGATGAATATCAGTGCTACCGCCAGGATGAATACGACTGTAATAAGGATCATTCCACCCTTTTTACGTCCTGTCTTTTTTCCGGCAAATAACTTGCGCATAATAGACCCTTCCTTTTCAAAATCATAGTGCCCATGACACATTAAAACCTATTAAACTACACACATTATAAAGGATGGAAATGGCAATTTCAATAAAGAATTTTGATTATTTGGTGATTTTCGTCATTTTTTCTTCACAATTCTTCCATATTGTCCACCTTTGGTTCACCTTTTGAGCCGAACTTAGAGTACTCCTCACGCTTGGATGCCACAAGGAAATAATCGTTCTGAGTGGCTATCCTTTCGATGGAAGAAGCATAGTAATGCCCCGACTTATTCTTCTTTACCCTGATCCTCACGAAGATATCCCCGTGCTTCTCACAGTTATAGAGTGCATAGACCGATTTCCTTATACGGAATTCCTTTATCTCCGTGAACATGGAAGCCTTGCATATGGGGCAGACTCTCTCTGAAGGTGTGAGCAGGGCCAGGGCCTCCTCCGGCTTTTCGCAGGGTGCGCCCACTGCCGAGAACTCCCTCTTTATGTCGGGATCTATGGCAGATGAGGAAAGAACACTCAGGACCTCAGATGTCTTGCTGCAGTCGAAGATCCTCTTGAGGACCTCTCCCGTATAGGAGGCATCAGCCGTGGCATTATGGAATGTGTCCGTCTTGGGGATACCGTAGTGGTCAACGGCAAACTCGACGCTTCGCTGCTTGCCCCTCTCCCCTGCAAAATGGGAGAAGACGGGCTGGACATCTATGAAGAACATCCGGAGCTCATCATCGAGCCCGAAGAACTTAAGGTTCATCTTGAGCATGTCGGGATCCGAGTTGCCCCATCCCGCCAGGATGGCATTGGGACCGCAGAACTTCTGAAACTTCTCATAGGCAGTCTTAAAGTCTATGCCGTTCTTCAGATCCTCGTTGGTCTTGTGGGTCACCTTCTTTACATGAAAGTGGAGCTTTTTGTATTTTACGGGCTTGATATCGCAGGAGAATACTCCCGTCCTGTTGATGGTCCCGTTCTGGTATTCGTATCTGACGGCTCCTATCTCGATTATCTCGCCGCTCAGTTCAGACACTTCAAAATCATATTCCTTTCCCGTGAAAGGCTGATTCCACTCCATGTCAAAAACGACGAATACCGTACCGTCCTCTATCTTTCTGTCAAGCACTTATATCTCTTCCTTTAAAAATATTCTTCTTATTATACATATAAACATATGAGAAAACAGCAGAACATGTAAAGATGACCGATACAATAAGTCCGCCTATGATATCAAGGGAGGGATCCTTTATCTCGAAGATGATCCTTCCCTCTGCGGGAGTGGTAAATGCTATCCTTCCTCCGAAATCAAAGATCTTGACTCCGTATCCGTCACCGCCGTTCATATAGACCCTGTAGTTCCTGTTAAAGGGGATGGATGTGATAACGGTGATGTCTCCCCTGTTGTCGGCCAGCTCTATCATTCCGTTTTCGGTGCGGTGCATGGACTTTTCGATATATGCAAGCCCATCCTGTGCCTCCCAGAGACTGTAGTCCCTCTGGCCGTCACATGCCTGCTTGAAGGAAAGCTTCAGGTCGGCGCTCTCCTCCTCCGGGACGATCTGCACAAGGGAAGGTCCGTCCACCACGGAGACGGAGTCGCTCTCGGAATAGGACTGTGTGAGGTACTGCCTTCCGTCAAAGCCTGTGGAGATATAATACCTGCCCCCGGATGTAAGTCCGTTGGCCCTGATGATGATATCACCCACATCCCCGGAGGTCGTATAGAGACCGGGTACAGGCTCCTCCGCATTGTCCAGGCTTACGGTCCTGGCAGGGATCTTATAGAATGCATTTTCGTTTATGAGGTTCATGAGTTCAGGAAGGGACTTGCCTTCCAGGTCCTGGCTCAGGTCGCCGGGGGCGAAGGTATAAAGGTCTCTCTCGGAGGTACCGAAAAGAGGAAATGTCTCACCCTCGGAAAGGACTACATTAAAGGTGCTGGCCTCTCCCCCGACGAAGGATCCGTCAAAGGTGATGCCCGATCCGGAGAAGGAAGCGGGACCCAGACACATAAGATAATTAAAGATGATGCCTGCAAGACCGATATATATGGCCCTGGCCGGAAGCTTTCCCTTGCCTTCCCTGGCTTTCAGGATGACGACGCACCAGAAGATGACAGCCGCAGCGGAATAGTAAAGGGAGAAAAATGCGGGGGATATATCAGTTGCTGATGAGTTGGAGATGATGATCATGCCCAGGATCAGCGACATAGAGATGATGACCGTCTCTTTTCCCAGTTTCTTTATCTTCTCCAGGGACATATCGGCCACCACCAGGAAAAGGAAAAGAAGGCAGATATGTCTTGTCAGAAGGAAGGATCCGCCGTTTTCGAAGATGCTCAGAGTCTTATCCACCGAGGACACTGCCCCGCCCAGATAGAAAACCAGGAAGACAGCGCCCGTGAAGATACGGAGCCCGAAGGGGATCTTGTTGTTTGCGAAGAACAGTACAAGAAGAAGGAGCACGATCATGCCGCAGCCGAAGGCGGGTGAGGAAAGTCCCGATGAGGCGTCAAAGGGCTTTCCGTCAGTAAGGTCCGTCAGGAAATCAAAAAGGACTCCCCTTGCCGTCGTATCCTTAAAGGCTGCCTTGATATCAGTCAGCCTTCCTGCGCAGCCGATCTGGCAGAGGATGGGGAGCAGGGCCATGAGCCCGCCCAGGATCCCGGACAGGAGAGTCTTCATTACCGCCACAAGGGAATCATATGCCGATGCTCCTAAAGAGACTGCGAGGAACAGCGCGAAGACCAGTGCCATGGGAAGTCCGGTGACAAGTCCCGTTATACCCGTGGAAAAAAGTACTGCGAAGGAAAAGGCTGCCAAAAGGACATATCTCTTCCCTTCTTTCATCACCAGTTCCCTTATGAAAAGACAGGTCACGGGCAAAAAGATCATGAAATTGATGATCCTTATATCGAGGGCACTTACGGCACAAAGGCCGGAAAGGCCGTAGATCACCGACAGCAGCAGTACGGAAAGCCTGCTGTTCCTGGATGACCTCTCCAGAAAGAGAGCCATGGCGGCAGCAGCAAGGCCGGTCCTTATGAACATCGCCGCCTTCAGCACCTGAAAACCGGCCTCTGTTCCAAGAGGCAGGATGAGCAGCGTGAATACATCGAAGTGATCGGACAGAAGGGTCCTCCAGGCCTCGGGGCGGACAAGGGAATCACCTTCCTTAAGGGAAGTCTTTATCCCCTGTATGTCATCCACCGTGTTCCTTATGCCGTCGAACCAGCCCTCATCGAACTTGGAATCCCTCATGGAAATGGCAGGCGGGATGGTGGTGGAACCGTTAGTCCTCATCACGACAAAGAACGAAACATAGGAGAAGAGCATCGTGATCAGAAATACGACAGATATTCTCCTTATAAGGGTATATCTGTTCTTATCACTCATCTTTGGGTGCCTCTTCCGGTACGGGAGCAGGTCTGACCTTCTTTTCGGGCTTCATCATGGGCATTAATATGAGCATTCCCAGTGATGCAAGGCCTGCTATGGTCATATAAAGTGCGGCAGAAAGACCTTCCGGCTTGTATTTAAGTGCTATCTCATGTGTTCCGGGATCCAGGAGCACTCCGCAGAATGCGTCGTGGATGGGAGTGATCTCCGTTTCCTTTCCGTCCACCGTCAGGGTAAATCCCTCGGCATAGGGGATGGTAAGGAAGAGAAGTCCTCCCTCCTCCGTGGTGATGGTTCCGGTAAGGGAAGTATCGTCATAGGAAGTGACCTGGAGCTGCTCGTCGGAAAGGGTCTCCAGCATCTGCTGATATCCCTCCTCCTTAAGCTCGTAGGCATATACCTCGATGCCTCCGGAAGGTGCTTTGTTATAGGTAAGTGTCACGTGATAAGGGACACCTTCATACTTTCCGAGGTAGATGATCTGGTAGCTCCTGATCTCGAAGGAATAGCTGTCCACATTGTCGGAACTGATGGCAACTGTTCCTCCCTTGGAGGAATCCACATAGAGATATACATCCATTCCCATGGTCTTTCCGATGACATCCACTGTTAAGGTTATCTTGTTGGATGTATCGATGGTTGAATACATGATACCGTTCCTGCAGGGGCCGTTGTAGTTGGCATTATCAGAAGATACATTTACCACAGTAACGGGTGCATAGACATCCACGGGAGATCCGAGATAGCTCACAAAATCATTAGTCTTGGCGAATACATCCCTTACGGAATCACTGGGATCAAAGGAAAGAAGGTCCTCTGAGACCATATAGCCAACTGAAAGGGCATCGGGATTTGTGTAGATCTTTACATCATCCTCCGTATACGACAGGTCGTAAAGGAGTGGCACGGACCTGGTGCTCTCGATGGTGGCCAGGTTGCGCACGCCAAGAAGGGCTGCGGTAACCCTGGTGAGGCCCGGATTTCGCAGTCCGTTTATACCGTTATTGTGGAAACCCAGGTTCCTTATATACTTGATGAAGCTCTCCCTTGCAGTGGAAGAGAAGATGGAAAGTCCCTTGACGTCATAGACAGACTGGATATCGCAGATAAAGTTGGGATAGAGCTCAGTCCTCTCGAAGGTGCTGTGGCCCTCCGTGCCCTCTGCCTCCACTGCGTAGTTGTGGATGATATCCCTGTTCTTGGCGTAGTACTCATATCCTGTAAAGCCTTCGTTATCGGCTACTCTTGCCATGGTGATGAGAGATGATACAAAGATCTCTGCGATGACCGTTACCGCCAGGACAAAGCTGTAGAAGGACTTGTCCCCGTTTACGGACCTTATGTAATTTCGAAGGCTCACTCCCTGGACCAGAAGGAACAGGAGTGCCAGGCCGATCTGCTGGTAGCCCTCCTTGCCCTCGCCTATCTTTTCGAAGAGTACCAGGAAGATGAATGCGCCCGCAAAGACGGCGGCTATCCTGTTCTTCGGGTATGTCTTTATGTTCCTGAGGACCATGTAGGCCATGGTCACCAGAAGGAAGCTCATGATGAAGGACTGTCTGTAGGGGATCTGGTTGGGGAAATGGAAACCGTGCCAGATGAAGTTAAGGATCCTGTTGGAGAAACTGAAATACATGAGAAGGACCATAAAGCCGAAGCCGAACTTCTGCCTTCTGGTGATGGTGCTCTTTTCAGGAGCCATGAAGAACAGCGGGATGGAAAGTGCAGCCAGTGTGCCGCAGGATACGTTGGCCATTCCGTCCCTGATGTTGGGGTTGGCGGAGGGCATCAGCCTTCCCAGGAAATCAAAGAGGTTTCCTGTCAGGTTGTAGTCCTTGGGGAACTCATCTCCGGTGGCAGACGAATGCTGGAGGATAAGGTATGTGGGAAGGATCATGATGGAGGCGATGAGCGCTGCTACCAGGCTTCCCAGGATAAATCTTACTGCGCAGCCGGCAAAGCTCTTTAAGGTTATCTCCTCCCTCTCGTGGACAGCAAGATAGAGCACCACGGAGAAGAATGCCAGGAAAAGGCAGATGAAATAACCGGAATAGAAATTCGACAGAAGGCAGACTGCCAGGGATATGACATAGAGCCTGAAATCCTTCTTCTTGAAGAGCTTTATAAGTCCGAGACAGATAAGCGGCAGGAGCACCCAGGCGTCGCACCACATGATATTCCAGAAGTCAGTGAGGAACCAGCCGCAGAAGGCATAGGACATACCGCAAAGAAGGACGACTGCGTCACTTTTCCTGTTATCGAATCCCTCCAGGAAGGTCATCATAAAGACTGTGGCCAGGCCTGCTCTGAGGGCAGTGACGAAAGCCACGAAAACGGGAAGCGTCTTATAAGGGAAAAGTACACAGAGGATGTTCAGTGGGCTGGCCGCATAGTTGGCATAAGCCGCAAAATACTCTGTACCAAGACCTGTATTCCATGAATAAAAGAGTGATCTTCCCTCCAGGATCCTGGCCCGGAGCTCGTATATGAAAGGCATATACTGGTGGTAAAGGTCCACCGTGAGCATGGTCTTGGTGCCGAAGGGATAGACATTTAAGATGGCGAATATAAGGCTGACAAAAACAAACGACAGGGCAAATCCTATCGTCTTGGGATGAGATATAGTCTTACGAAGAACATCCTTTGCTTTTGCCATAAATTTCACCCACAGTAAATAATATCATACATTATTATAATTAATGACATAATATTGAAATTGTAGCACTGTCGTAATAATCGGACAGTTTTTTTATGATAGAGTATATTGTGAAATCATGTGCGGAGAGTACATATGGCACTTAGACTGAAGATCATAATGAATCCTTCCTCGGGAAGGGAGACAGCCAGGGTGAACATAGAAGATATGCTGGCATATCTTGTGTCCTTCTCCGCCCTTGAAAGAGCAGATATCTACTATACCACCAAGCGTTTCGACGCGGTGAAGTTCGCCGCTTCGACAGACCCTTCGGAGTATGATTATCTGATCGCCGTAGGCGGTGACGGAACGGTAAACGAGGTAGTTACCGGACTGATGGAGGGCAAAGTGGATATACCGCTTGCCATCTACACATCAGGAACTGTAAACGACTTCGCCACCATAAACGATCTGCCCTCCAGGCCTTCGGATTTTGCGAGGATGCTCATCTCCCCCGACCTGGTAAAGGTCGACTGCGGAAAGGTCAACGGGAAATATTTCCTGAACGTCCTTGCCGGAGGGCTGATGACAGATGTGGCCTACAAGGTCCCTTCGGATCTTAAGACAGCCTTCGGTCCCGCTGCATACTGGATATCAGCCATGAAGGATCTTCCCGCCATGAACCAGACGGTGAGCCTGAAGATCATAGCAGGAGAGGAAGTCTATGAGGAGGATGCCATCATGTTCCTCATCAGCAACTCCAAGAGCGTCGGAGGTTTCCGCAAGCTCATGACCATGGCAGATCTGACAGACGGTCTTCTGGACGTACTGGTGGTAAAGAAGATGGAGCCCGGGGAGATCGTTCCTCTTCTCGGAAAACTGATGATAGGCGACCATATAAACAGCAGCAACGTCCTCTATCTTCAGACAAAAGAGCTTGAACTGCACTCAGACGGGGATGTACCCGTCGTGCTCGACATAGATGGCGAGGAGGGTCCTCATCTTCCCGCCAGGGTCAGATGCATACATGAGGCTATAACGCTGGTAGTCCCCGGCAAGGAGGAATCATTGTGAAAAAAGACGACAAGAATAAAGTAAGATCACCGGAGGTCACTCCCGAGATCGAAGAGTCTAATATCCTGATCGAAGAGTCCCAGGTCACGGGTGAGATCGAAGAGATCCCCCTCCCTGAAGAGGAGACAGAAGCTGCTCCCCAGAATCTTTCCGAGATCTCAAAGATCGATCCGGAACTCCTGACAGGAGAAGAGGCTTCCGACGAGTCTGCCCCCGCCCTTAAGGATGCGGAGACAGAGCAGGAGGAAAAGTTCACTCCCAATGAAGTCGAGCCCATCAAGCTGGAAATGTCCTCTGACAAGGAGGCAGTCTTCGTACCCGGAGGCAAGGATGGAAAGAAGAGCAAGGGCCTCGGATTCCTTATCGCAGCTGTAGTCATCGTGCTCATCGGCGTAGGCGTTTCCCTGTTCTACGGAGCAGGCATCAAGGAAAAACTCCAGAGCCCCCTGATCATCAACGGTGATTATGTGGACAGCGCAGAGTTCAGCTTCATGTACCACTACATCCTCATCGATAACGGTGTGGATATCTTCGCATCAGATACTCCCGATATGCTGGCAAGTGAGTCAGCCGACGAGAGATATGCCACCACAAGGGATTACTTCCTTGATATGACCGCACAGGAGATGCAGACCATCCAGATCCTGTACGACGATGCAACCGCCAACGGCTACTCCATCGAGAGCAAGCACTATGAGCTGGCAAGAGCTTATATCGACTGGCTCCAGGGTAAGGCTGATGAGCTTGGTGTTCCACTGGATACATATATCAGAGGTGTCTTCGGAAACCAGGTCGATGAGCAGTGCATCCTCAACACCCTTGCAAAGAAATATTTCACAGAGGATTATTCCTCCGGAGCAAAGCTCGTTGAGCTCCAGGCTTCCGAGGAACAGGCTGAAGAAGCATATCAGGACAATCCCAATGCTTACGATACAGTAGACTATAAGCTCCTCCGCATCAGATACGAGCAGAGAGACGAGGCCTTCATAGAGACAGCCAACCTCCACGCAAATGAGATCATCGAGGCCATGGGTCACGATGCTTCCCTTTTTGAGTCCTGCGCTGCTGAGTACTTCTCAGGCGAGGCTGCAGAAAGGCTGGCAGAGGAGGATTCCACCCTCATAAGCGACGCCAGATATTCCGACTTTACCCATAACGATTTCCGCGACTGGCTCTTCGACGATGCAAGAGTCTCCGGCGATGCCCAGGTCTTCACTGACAGCGACGGATTCCCCATCATCATCTGCTTCGTCTCAAGACAGAGACAGTCAGTACCTTTGAGAGATGTAAGGATGGTCCACATCACTTACACCCCCGGTGCCGGTGAGGAAGGCGATGTACAGGGACTTACCATCTCTGAGGCACAGATGCTGGCCCAGGAAGTCTACGACGGCATCGAGAGCGAGAGCGATATGCAGGAGACCGAGAACACCTACACAGACTTCATCCTCCAGGGATCCATGGAAGTCATCCACAGCAGTGATACATATCCCGGCAAGTACGACGGTATCGTAGACGAGTGGATATTCTCAGACGACAGGTCTTCAGGAGATAAGGCATTCCTCGAGACCGGCGACGGCTACTATATCGTTTACATGGTTTCCATCTCCGAGAATCCCGAGTGGTATGACAGGGTCAACAGCTTCATCAGGATGAGAAACTACCAGGCCTTCCTGTCAGAGATGGAGAGCGAGTATGACTACTCCTTCGTCCAGGCCGGCCTTGACGCCATCCAGGATGTACCCTGATCCAGATCAACAGACTAAGACATAAAAGAGGACTGCACGCAGTCCTCTTTTTTATTGCCCGGGGATCAAACCTTCGATGGCGCTGAGTATCTGATGCTTCATCTGATCTATGTCAAAGGAATGGGAATCCGGAGCATATATGAAATGTACATCCCTTCCCATCCTGTATCCGTCCATGATCAGCTTCTTCTTGTCACTGAGCTTCCTGTCCAGATACTGCCCGTCCTCGGTCTTCCCGCATACTTCATAGTAGAAGCATCTGTTGATCTCCCTGACTCCCACCAGGAAATCTGGACATACGACCTCATTCTGCTTTGTGACCACAGCCGTCTCATACTTATAAGGGAGTCCCAGCACATCCAGTACATATGCCGCGATCTCTTCATTCTTGGACCGGAACCTGATCCCGTTATATTCGGTATAGCTCGTCATAGGGTATGTATTCATCCCTGCCTTGGCCTTTTCAAAGAATCCATAGTCGAGATTGGTATCACAGGGAACGGGCATCCCGATCTCAGGCGGCGGCATCCTGTAAGTCCGCTCCCACTGAAAGAGCAATTCATTATACTCATTCTCAAGTTCTTTACGCCTTCGGATCAGAGGCATGATCTTCATAGCATTTTGCGAGCTGCTCCTGTATCGGTGTTTCTTGCCGGAGTCGTCATAGATATAGACCTGGTCTTTCCCAACACGTATCTTGGGGATCTTGTTAAGTTCGTTCTTCAGCCATGATAATTTAGCTGCGTGATATTTGTAAGGGATCATAAGATCACCTCCTTTCTACACATATGATGACAAGTTTCAAGAGGGATTTGGACGACAATCCGTAACAATCCGTTACAAACCGTGTCGAAAATCGACACTCCTTGAATGGTTTTGCTCATCCGCTTGCCCCAGCGGGGCAACATTTGGGGTAATCCATGCAGGTTTTGCTCATTCGCTTGCCCCAGCGGGGCAAGAATTGGGGTAATCCGTGTAGGTTTTGCTCATCCGCTTGCCCCAGCGGGGCAACAATTGGGGTAATCCATGCAGGTTTTGCTCATCAGCTTGCCCCAGCGGGGCAACAATTGGGGTAATCCGTGCAGGTTTTGCTCATCAGCTTGCCCCAGTGGGGCAACATTTGGGGTAATCCATGCAGGTTTTGCTCATCAGCTTGCCCCAGCGGGGCAACATTTGGGGTAATCCGTGCAGGTTTTGCTCATCAGCTTGCCCCAGCGGGGCAACATTTGGGGTAATCCGTGCAGGTTTTGCTCATCAGCTTGCCCAAGTGGGGCAAGAATTGGGGTAATTCGAGTAGGTTTTGCTCATCCGCTTGCCCCAGCGGGGCAACATTTGGGGTAATTTTAAGCATAGAAAAAGACCTGCCGGTGGGCAGGTCTTTGGATAAACTGGATTATTATCAGATACCGGCTACGATAAGGATGATGATCGAGACGAAGGTGATCATCATTGCGCCTACAAGGATCGTAGCAATGAGCTTTGTGACAAATGAATTCTTAGTCATCTTCATATGAGATACTGCTGTCTCCTATCGTAAGTGTCAATTCAACATTCCTGCCGTCTCTTTCAACGACTATAGGGACTTCGTCCCCGACTGAATGCGAGTCGCGTATATCTATGATATCACTTGACTGTTCAATTTCAACCCCGTCAAAGGATACGATCCTGTCGCCGAGCCTGACGCCTGCCTGATCTCCCGGGCCCCCGGGAGCGATCTCTGCAACATAGATCCCGCCTACAGCTCCGTAGTAGATATTATCAACAACATAGTTGACGGTGATGCCCAGATAGGGACGGTTGGCAACATATCCGTAGTTGATCAGGGACTCTATGACTGTCCTGACATTTGAGATGGGGATGGCAAATCCCAGACCCTCGGCAGAACTCATCTTGGCATTTGTAACACCGATGACCTCACCGAAGGAATTGATGAGAGGTCCGCCGCTGTTACCTTCGTTGATGGAGGCATCAGTCTGGATGAGCTTCATGGTGTAGCCGTTGTTGTTCATCCTTCTCTCAAGAGCTGAGACGACTCCAACAGTAACAGTTCCGTCGAGAGTTCCAAGAGGATTTCCGATGGCTACAGCAAGTTCACCCACCTGAAGTACATCGGAGTCACCCAGGGTAACAGTGGGATAATCTGCTTCGTCCATGAGCTTTACTACTGCGATGTCAGTCTGCTCATCTGTTCCTACGATCTGTGCATCGATCAGGTCATCGAAACCCGGGACCATGATCTTGATGGACATGGTATCATCTGCCACGACTGCATCCACAACGTGGGCATTCGTAACAACATATCCGTCCTGGGAGATAATGAATCCGGAACCTGCGGAGACTGCCTCCTGCTGTCCCGAATAACCGCTTCCGATTATGAATATAGAGACCGTGGCAGGTCCTACGCTTGAAGCGATCTCCATGGTGGTAAGTGTCTGCTTGTTGGGATCGGTTACGCTGGCTGCCTCTTCAAGTGAGAAGCAGGGATCTGCATAAGGGCTTACAGTATCCACGTTCTCGATACCGCTGTCACCGTCCTCAGGCTTCTCGGGAAGCTCGATCCCGGGAGTATAGCTCATATTGCCGATCCTGCCGGTGGTAAGAGCGAAGATATAAAGTGTCTGCACAGCCGAGAACAGGATACAGAGCACCAGGAATATGGTTAAGACCGTAATGGCCGTATTCTTGCTGTTCTTCTTTGTTTCCTTATCTTTTTCTTCCATATATATCACCTCTATGCTGATATTACTCTTTACCCGTTATCTATTATAGGCAAAACTCAAGCAATATCCGTAAGAAGCTCCCTTTCTCCCTTTTTCTGTGCCGTCACGGTGCCCGAAGACCTGTCGGTGATCAGATCCGTGAAAGCCTCTTCCTCATCTTTTCTTACTGTAACATCAACTTCCACTTTATCGGAATATCTGATGTCGTCAATATGCCATTCCTTGCTGCGGACGGCAAATATCATCTTCTCGCTTATATCATAATTCATGGAAAGTGAAAAGACCGTACCCTGTTCCGACTTCACGGTCCCGGCAGCTTTGACAGCCTGTACGGCCGCATCGGTATAGGCCCTGACCAGTCCTCCCTTACCCAGCAGGATCCCGCCGAAATATCTGGTCACCACTATGACCGCATCGGTGATGTTATTCTTTGTCAGTACGGAAAGTATGGGCATCCCCGCAGTTCCCGAGGGTTCCCCGTCGTCGCTGTACTTCTGCATACGGACCCCTTCCTCCAGGATCCATGCATAACAGCTGTGCCTTGCATCAGGATATTCCTTCCGGATACTGTTTACGAATTCCTCAGCCTCCTCGGGACTCCTTATCCTCTTGGCCTGACCGATAAACTCAGACTGCTTGACTTCCACAGACGAGCGTCCGTAATCCTTAAGGGTGATAAAAGGTCCGCGTTCCAAGATCAGCCGATCTCCTTATAACGCTGGAAAGCCATCATGAGAAGAGCCTTGTCCTGACTGTAGGTAATAGTCTCAAGAGCCTCTTCGATGGGGAAGAACCTGGCATCGATAAAGCCTTCTGAATAATCCACGTCGATCTCGTCATCTGTGGTGCTCATAACGAACCAGGATATATTGTTGTGGACAGGCTTTCTCCTGCTCACAGAATAGAATTCGTAGTGGGTCTTTCCGCAGGGGGAAAGGATCTTGGCAGTAAGTCCGGTCTCGATCTTGATCCTGGCAACGGCAACCTCAAGGATATCCTCACCTGCTCTTACGACACCCTTGGGGAAAGCCCATTCCCTCTTGTCGTTCATGAGCATAAGGACCTGATCATCCTTAAAAACAATACCGCCTGCACAATTTCGAACTACCATATAATTCTTTTATTCCTCTGTTTATACAGTTATTATGCTTGGATTTTATCATAGGCTGGGTTGTTTATATATATATTAGAAGTAAAATTTATCTTTTGTTTTCAAATATATGCCATTATAATGCTCATATGATTAACGACGACAGACAGTACGACCTTCGGGACTATAACCGCAAACAGAGGACATCCGAGAGTTCCATGAAGAACCTGAGGATGGCCTTTATCGTACTTGCGGGAACAGCTGTCGTCCTGGGTTTCGTCCTGGTGGGAAGCCTTCTGGGGCTCAAGTCAAAAGGCGTGCCCCTGACAGATGATGGAAATTCACAGGGACAGGGATCCGCTGCAGTCGCCACCATCGGATCCATATCCACACCTACTCCCACAGTCCCCTATACCATCACCGAGTATCTGCCCGAAAATGCGGTAGCCGACGAGTACTGGGGAGAACTGGAGGAAGCGGAGAACCCCGTTCCCTACGAAAGATTCGAAGTAAGGGGAATGTATCTCAACGCCGCCATGAACCTGGAACAGAACGTGGAGCTCACAAAGAACTCCGAGCTCAATGCCGTGGTCATCGACCTTAAGGAGGCAGACGGCGTCTACTTCAATTCATCCAATGAACTTGCCAACTCAGTGGGATATGTATGGAACCACTATGATCTCACTGAAGTATGTAACTACTGCCACGATAATGACGTATGGGTCATCGGAAGGATAGTCTGCTTCAAGGACGTAAACCTGGCCAATGCATATCCCGACAGGGCCATCTGTGACAGCACCGGAGAGCCTCTCCACTTCCCTAACGAAGGTAACGAGGCGTTCGTCAGCCCCTACGATTCCAGGAACTGGGACTATCTCATCGACCTGGCTATCGAAGCCATAGGCATGGGCGTTGACGAGATACAGTTCGACTATGTAAGATTCCCCACCGGATCCTCCGATGAGGGGACTGAACCTTACTACGGTCTTTCCGGAGAAGTCCCTGATAGATGCGACGCCATCAACAGGTTCCTTCAGACCGCCAGGGTCAGGATACAGGATACACTGGGCGTTCCTGTATCGGCTGATATCTTCGGTATCGCCGTGACAAGTTCCCTGGACGGTGACATCCTGGGCCAGGACTGGGAGACTGTGGGCCTTACGGGAGTCGATTCCCTGTGTCCCATGATCTATCCTTCCCACTACGCCCTGGGAACCGTTATGAACGGCGTGACCTACGAATACCCGGACAAAAATCCCTACGACATCATGTTCGGAGCCCTTATAACAGGAAGCCAGTACCACAATGCCGAAGGCTATGCGGAGGTAAGACCATACCTTCAGGCCTTCACTGCCTCCTACCTGGGAGATGGCAGATATATGACATATGACTACACTGCCATAAATGACCAGATCAGGGCGCTCCAGGATGCAGGACAGAGCGAGTTCATCCTGTGGAATGCCGCCTGCGAATACCCCGATGGAAATTATGGGGGAAATAACGGCTGATAAGTGATAAAATACAAAAGTTGTAAAAACGGTTGGAGGGTATAAACAAATGATCGACATCAAGATACTCCGTGCAGATCCCGAAGCTGTAAAGGAGAACATTAGGAAGAAATTCCAGGACGACAAGCTTCCCTTAGTCGACGAAGTTGTCGCACTGGACAAGGAATACCGTGAGAGCAAGACCAGGGCTGAGTACTTAAGGTCCCAGAGGAACAAGATCTCCAAGCAGATCGGCGGACTTATGGCCCAGGGAAAGAAGGAAGAGGCTGAAGAGGTCAAGAAGGAAGTTACTTCCATGGCAGCTGAGCTGGAGTCCCTTTCCGCAAAGGAAACAGAACTTGCCGAGAAGATAGATAAGATCATGAGGGTCATCCCCAACTTCATCGATCCTTCCGTTCCAATCGGAAAGGACGATTCCGAGAACGTGGAGATGGAGAGGTTCGGCGAGCCCGCAGTTCCCTCATTTGAGATACCCTACCATGTAGATATAATGGAAAACCTTAACGGCATCGAGCTGGATCCCGCAAGAGACACCAGCGGAAACGGCTTCTATTACCTCAGAGGTGATATCGCAAGGCTTCACTCCGCTATCCTCTCCTATGCCAGGGATTTCATGATCGACAGGGGATTTACTTATTACATCCCTCCCTTCATGATCAGGTCATCTGTCGTCAACGGCGTAATGAGCTTTGCCGAGATGGAGAACATGATGTACAAGATCGAGGGCGAGGACCTCTATCTCATCGGAACATCCGAGCATTCCATGATCGGTAAGTTCATCGACACCATCACAGACGAGGACCAGCTTCCCCTGACACTCACCTCCTACTCCCCCTGCTTCAGAAAGGAAGTAGGCGCCCACGGCATTGAGGAGAGAGGCGTATACAGGATCCATCAGTTCGAAAAGCAGGAGATGATCGTCGTATGTAAGCCCGAGGAGTCCAAGGACTGGTTCGTTAAGCTCTACATGAACACCGTAGACTTCTTCAGGAGCCTTGATATCCCCGTAAGGACACTTGAGTGCTGCTCCGGAGACCTGGCTGACCTGAAGGTCAAGTCATGTGACGTAGAGGCATGGTCACCCAGACAGCAGAAGTACTTCGAGGTAGGTTCCTGCTCCAACCTGGGAGATGCACAGGCAAGAAGGCTCGGCATCAGGGTAAGACCTGCCGACAAGAGCCAGGGCAACTATCTGGCACATACACTGAACAACACAGTTGTCGCTCCTCCGAGAATGCTCATCGCCTTCCTGGAGAACAACCTGAACGAGGACGGTTCCATCAGGATCCCCCTTCCCCTCAGGATGTATATGGGCGGAAAGAGCGTCATCGAAGTTCCCGAAAAGTGATAATATAAATAATGTAGTTATTAGTAAATGCCGCCTCCGGGCGGCATTTGTGGCAAATAAAGGGCAATCAGGCAAAATAGTTTGACTATCAAAGTATTCTTGCTATACTGACCATAAGAAGCATATCTTTACTCTTCGTATAAGGGAGGTAATCATTATGGCAGACTTCATATATCCTATAGTAGTTACAGTACTGCTCCTGTTCGGAGTGATAATGACGGTACTCTATATCACCGCTTCAAATTCCAACAACAAGAACATCAGAAGGATCCGGGCCCTTGAGCAGATGATCCGTGATCTTCAGAGGGGAAATGTTCCGGCGTCGGCCCCTGCTCCTGCACCCGCGCAGCCTGTGGCCCAGGCTCCCGCAGTACCCGAACCTGCTCCCGCACCGGAGGCTGCCGCCTTCGTACCTGCTCAGGAGGCAGGCACTGCCTATAGGCCTGCGGAATATACATATATCCCCGACAGACCTGTATCAGTTCCTGCAGCTTCAGTGGCACCTGCCGCAGTCCAGCCTTCTGCTCCTGCTCCTAAGAAGCAGCGCCTGGGCGCCGTGGGAGTTTCCTTCTCCGTAGGTATCCTTCTCATGGTCATCGCTGCAGCCGTATTCATCTCTGCCACATGGCAGACCATGGCTGCCGGAGCCAAGTGCGTCATCCTTGCGGCAGTGGTCGCAGTAGTCTACGGATTCAGCGCCTTCTGCTCCAAAAAGCTCAAGCTGGAAAAGACATCCTCTGTCCTCTACATGCTGGGAAGCCTTATAACTCCCCTTGCCATCGTGGTAGGTTTTATGGCCTTCGGTTCCACCGAGACTGTCATCATGCTGGGATGCTGTGCTCTTTCCCTGGGTATAACAGGATTCCTGGGCTATAAGATCTTCGGATCAAAGCTTCAGGTTGCCATCAGCTACATCGGCTTCGTCTGGCTCGATATCTTCATCTGCATGGAGAGCGTAGGCAATTACACCGGCTTTGTCGTAGGTCTCTGCTCTGCAGCCCTTATATCCGGACTTGTTAACTTCATCAGGCCCAACCTCAGGTTCTTCGGCACCTTCGCCGAAGTCACAGCCTATTGCGCCACCCTGGGATTTTTCATGTCCGCAGCTATCCATCCCCATCAGATGGTCTGGTCCCTTGTATCACAGATCTTCTTCTTCGTATCGCTGCTGCTCCTTACAAAGAAGAGACCTGTCCTCAGATATATCTCCGCGGCAGCTCCCCTCTTTACCCTCTGCATCATCTGTTTTGACGGCTATGTAACAGACAGGACCGCCATAGGTATCATCTGCCTTGTAAGCATGATCGGACTCTTTGTCCTTTACAGGATCATCAAGCATGAGAATCCCGCCAGCAACGCCCTCATAGGACTGGGTATATCCATTCTTATGCTCTGTATGGCTAGAGCTCCCATATATAACGGTTCCTCTTTCATCCGTGATACCAGGGACTTCCTTTACTATCTGTCCCTGTTTGTCTGTGTGGCAGCTCCCGTAGCTGTTATCATCATGACCAGGTTCAAGACCGAAAGGACCATTTACTGGTATTTCCTCTTCGGATCTCTCATCATCCTCTTCGAGGGACTCCTGACAGGTGTGGCACCGCTTTATATCATGGCAGGCATCGCTGCAGCCGCAGTCTTCGTATCCCTTAAGACAGGTCATTTCAATCTGCCCATCGCAGCATGCGCCGCAGCATTGGTGGAGTATATCGTGGTATCCACGAGGATGACGGACGGTATGGGCCAGCCCATGCTCATCCTGGCCATGATCTATCTGGCAATATATGCCGGCATCGTATTCATAAAGAAGTTCATGTCCGTGGACAAGAAGGTCTGGACCGCTTCAAGATACAGTGTCTTCGTGCATCTCGTGTGCACCCAGTTCGGTCTTCTGTTCAACTATTATTCAGATGACGGAAGATATCTTGTCTTTATCATCGCCATGGACATCATCTTTACTGTCATTACCATGTTCGACACTGACAACTACTTCGCATGGATCCCCGCCTTGTCATTTTTACTGGTGGTCACGGACCAGCTGGTCAAGCTCGGCATGGACAATATGCTCATAGGTCTTATCTTCATCATCCTGTATGTCACCATCGGACGATTCCTTATCTGTGAGCGCATCGTAAAGAAGGACCGCGTGGATTTCCTCACCTTTGTGGCAGGACTTGCATGTTTCCTTCCCGTGGGCGACCACTTCTTTAAGGCAACTTTCCTTATGACCCTCTACACCCTCACCTTCATCGGCCGTTTCGCAGACGGCACCGTGGAGGAGAAGATCAGGTCAAAGCTCCGCACCATCCTCTCTGTAGCCACAGGCATGCTGGCATTCAGCTTCGCCATCGTGGATGTTGATTATACCGATGTAATGGATACAGAGATAAGGCTTCTTTTCATCCTGGCAGCAGGAGCCGTTATCCACTTCCTCATCAAGCCCGGCAAGGGATCAAAGTGGATCTGGTTCTCGGCAGTTACCTTCTGTCTTGAGATCGAGGCATGCAAAGCCCTTATGGATGCAAATCTTCCGGCCCTTACCCTGGTATCCGTCTTTGCCATCGCCATCTTCATCTACTCCTTCGTAGTGAAGAAGAGGAGCTGGTTCATCCTTTCCATCGTTATGATCGCACAGTTCGGACTTCTGTTCGCAGCGGTATTCTGGGAGAGCAGGCTCTGGTGGGTATATCTTCTCATCCTGGGCGTCATCGTCATCACCACTGCCTCCGTCAACGAGTACAGGAGACGTCAGGCAGTCCTCAGGGGCGAGGAAAAGGGAAAGCTCTTCGCCGACTGGACCTGGTAAGTTTTCGAAAGACACAAAAATATAAAGACACGAAAAAAGGCTGTCCACCTGGACAGCCTTTTGGATACTTAAGCGATCTTCTTTCGATCAAGCTCTCTTTACGAGACCGGAACGAAGGCAGCGTGTGCAAACATGCATTGTCTTAGGGGTGCCGTCAACGATAACCTTAACGCTGTGAACGTTAGGCTTCTGCGTAGTCAGCGCACGACGTGAAATCTGCGAACGCGTGATGCTTATCTTTCTGCCAAAAAATGTATCCTTCTGACAAACTTCACACTTGGCCATTGGAAACACCTCCTATATTTCTTTAAAACGCAAGAAAGATGATATCACATGTGTTTCTATCTTGCAACAGTTTTATTGTGAAAAATAACGTCTTACGCAGATGATCCTCTCACACAGCTCGCTGTCGGCGTCAAAAGACGTAAGTCTGATGGTGGTACCGGAGCCTGAGACCATGAGAAGAGTGCCTGTATCAGTGCATATTGCCATCTCGTAGATCTGGGTATTGGAATCCATGTAGGGGCTCCTGAGGAACAGGATATCACCGGGGATGATGGAATCGATCATGAGATCGCCTGTGACCACGTCGTACTGAAGCTCCACCTCTTCACCCATATCCATCTGCTCCTGGGCCGTTCTGGGCATCTCAACGCCGTTTACGGAGGAACAGACATATACCAGCCCCTCTATGGACATTCCGTTCATGGTGATACCCCTGGGAAGATATGAGGAATTTACAAAGCTCAATGCGGAGGATACGAAATATCTGGTGGATACCTCTTCTATCTCCTCCCTGGGACCGATCTCGATGACACCGGAGGATCCGATCCATCCCATATCACCTCCGGGAAGGGCCACCTGGTAAACACCGTCCCTCTTTACGTCTGCATAGAGCACGGTATTCATGGCCACCCTGGTGATCAGGGTACCCTGGCTGGCGTGGGTCATTATATTCTTGGATGTGTCCGAGACGATGAGCTTATATTCGTGAAGGTCAGGCTCCACGGAAGCCGTATCGGATGTAAGGGATGAGCTCTTCACATATCCTGAGATCCCGTCCATGGTGGTGATAAGGGTATAGTCCCCCTCCTCGCCCTCATATCTGACAGGCTCGTTAAAGAGCACCTGGGTTACGTACTCTGAGGCGGGATCCGGTTCGGACATAACGCTTACCGCCATATCCTTCACCACCCTGTAGCTGTCATCATAGTCATAGGTAACGTCTTTTTCCACGAAAAGCTCGATATTCGTTCCCTTGAAGAAACCGGGAAGGATCCTGGGAAGGGCATAGAATACAGCCACGATCATGACCACCGTTACGGCCAGGGCAGTAAGTCCCCTGAAGATGGTCTTCTTTTTCCTGTTGCCCGCAGCGATATCCTTGACGCCAAGGCCCCACTTTTCGCGGAGGTCCTCGGGTTCACCGAAATCTTTGGAATAGTCATTCTGGTCCTCCAGGAACCTGGCGGCATCACCTATATTCCTGACGCCCCTGTCCTTGAGCTCGAACTCCGGCATTATGTCGTCTTTTTTCCCGAAAAGACTCTTTTTCGCTCTTGTCTCTTTATTACCCGACTTCTTCATCCGTCAGTATGGTGCAGACCGCAGCGGCGATGCCATTATCGTGTGTAAGGCTGATTGCCGTGCTCACTGCGCCGATCTCCCTTGCTCTCTTTTCCGCCTCTCCCAGGAAGATTATCTGAGGGGCGCCCAGGTCATCCTTGATGACCTCGATATCGGTAAAACCTATCCCTTTAGTGCATATGCCTGTTCCCAGAGCCTTTGCAGCAGCCTCCTTGGCAGCAAAGCATGCAGCATAGCTCTCGGCTCTCCTCTTTATGGAAGAGGAGCTCTTTTCGATCCTTTCGATCTCACCTTTGGTGAAACATCTTGTCTTGAAGGAGCTGTCTTCTTTTTCCAGATGCCTGAGGATGCGGTCAGTCCCGACAATGTCTATGCCGTTCCTGATCCTCATATCCTGCCCGCCTTCGACAGTTTTCCTGCGATCCTGGAGTCAGACTCGGCCACCAGGGTCTCTAAGGCTTCCGTGGATACCATAAGGGTAGGCTTGGAAGCTGCGCTCCTTATCTCAAGTATCTTGTTGATATGGGATGCTGTCTTTCTGTTATTGGTGATGGCAGCCGAATAATCGTCTATTACCAGGAAATCACATTCGTTCACTGATCCGTCCTCTGCCAGGTCCCGGTCCTCGAACCACTCAGCCTTGGAAAAATAAGCGCTTCTGCCCTCTATAATGGCATACTTGGTAAGGACCACGGAAAGATATGTCTTTCCCGTCTGGGAAGGGGATGAATAGACCATAAGGAAAGGTCCTTCATATCCGTCCTCGAATATCTTCTTGATCTTGTTGAATACGGACTTCCTGTCTATCCCGTTTATATATCCGAAATCAAAGGACTTAAGGGTATATGAGGAATAATCAGCCATTCCGGAGGAGGCATAGCACTCTGCCAGCTCATCCTTCATGCAGTTTCCGCATACGGCCTTATTACCGCTCTTCGTGGTGACAAATCCCGTATCGTGGCACTTGGGGCAGAGTTCCTTCACCTCGTCAAAGGAAGGGTCTATACCCTTGTCGGAGATATATCTTTCGCGCTCTTTAAGAAGTTCCTCCTCCCTCTTTGCCAGAGGTGCGGCGGAATCCTTATCGCCTTCCATGGCGGCCATCAGTTTCTGCTTCCTGATATCCACCAGTCCTTCGTCTATCTTCTCAAGGGCAGGGTGGGATCTGTAGATCATGGAGATCCTGTCTTCTCTTCTGATCTCCTTGACCACCCGGTCACTCTGTATCCTGTCTGCTATCAATGATCTAATCGTCTTCATCGCTGTTACCAAACATATCCAGGATCTCGTCACGATCCTCAGGTTCTTCCTTCCTGGGGGCCTTAACGGGCTCTTCCTTCACAGGCACGGCTATGCCCGCTTCACTTCCCGTCTTCCAGGTATTGTCCTTACCGCGCTTACCGCGGCTCTTCTTCTGGTTCTCGTTCTTTCTCTCGTTCTCATAGACCATGGCCTTATCCAGGTCGCTTATATCAGCGGCATACCACTCCTTCAGCTTGTCATCCACATGCTTGGTGGTGATATTTCCGCGGAATTCGTTGACCTTGAAGGCATACTCCACAAGATCTTTGGTGCTGCCGTAATCGTTGACCCAGTGGCTGATCCTCTCGATGTCCATTTCGTGCAGCCTGCGTCTCATGAGCCTGCCCATGAGGGAGATCATATCCTCCACGTCCTTCCTTCTGGAAAGGTAGCGGCTGAGGGTATCAGGGTCATTATAGCCCTTATCAGACCATTCCTGGGCCAGGGCATACATCTTGTTGACGGTAAGGTGGATCCTCTTATCCCTTCCCTCCTCGAAAAGGCTGTATACCACAGAGGAATCGAACTTGTAATCGTAGAGGCACTTGTCCACCAGGCGGTAGAAGAGATAGGGCATATTCCCCTGATAGAAAGTCTTGTTGATACTGCCGGCCAGTACGTTCCTGGCCTTCTCGTCCGCATTGAGGGATGTGTCACCGGTACCGTTCTCCCGGGAGGACTTTATATATGAATCGACTTCACGCTTCTTAAGGTCCTCGAAAAGAAAGGTCCCGTCATCCTTACGGATAATGACGGAAGCGGAGACGAGCTCGCCTAAGGCCTTCCCTATATCCGATCCCGGGATAAGGCCGTAGTTCTTTGCATCCTTTTCGGTAAATGAAGTCCTGCCGTTCATAAGGAGCCAGAGGTACAGAGCCACGGCATCCTTAGAAAGATCCTGCATATACTGGACTATGAACAGGTCCGGCACAGAAGTATCGGACAGTAGTAACTCATGAGTTTCTGATCCGGTCTTCATATGTGATTCTCCAATACGATAGGTAACTTCAATTACTCCTCAGACTCTCCGCCGGATTCTCCACCATCTGTAGGCTGGGGCTCGGGTTCGGGTTCGGGCTCGGGTTCGGGCTGAGTGGGCTCGGGTGTGGGTTCCGTAGGCTCCGGTGTAGGATCAGGTGTATCCTCGTCATCATCGTCGTCATCGTCATCGTCATCGTCTTCATCGACTACATCGGAGAGCTCTCCTGATTCTCCGTCAAGGGATGCGATGGAACCGTCGGAATTGAGTACGCCAACCTCGATGATGGCGGAAACAGTTGCATAGTGTGATGTGGGAAGTGCCACTCTGTCGATCTCATTTCCGTCTGCGTCATACCATACCTGGTATCCTACAGCTGTAACTCCGTTGTGGGGAGCTCTTGTCTGGACCTGCTCACCGACCTCCATGCTCTCGTTGGGAACATACTGAACGCCTGCGGAGCTGGTGGAAGTGGTCTCACCGATGAAATCGATATACTGTCCGTCGGGGAGCATATGACCGTAGAAATTAATGGTTATAACGCTGTTGTCTGGATTCCAGTAAGCCGTGATGATGATGGGATAGCCGGAATCGTTTGTAAATGCGAAATCCTGGTCGGGCCAGTCAACAGCTGCGTCAGTACCTGCAACAGCATATGAGGAAGGCCACATGTGCTCATGTCTCTCATCGATCTGAAGGTTAGCCTTTACAGCAGCCTGATAGAGCATGGAACTTACCTGGCAGACACCGCCGCCAAGACCCTGCTCAAGGGCACCGTTAGCGATAACACCTGCTTCGAGATAACCGGCTGCAGATGTCCTCTGTCCGATATATCCGTTGAAGGAGAAGGACTCGCCGGGCTCGAGTACCAGCTGATCGAGCTTCTCACAGGTGATGGAGATATTGTGGTTCCTGTTGGAGCTTGCAGATGTCGTGGAGGATGCGGAAGAGATAAGACCAAAGTCGTTCTCGATATCCTCACTGGTTACTGAAGGCTCCTCTACCTCGGCATTTACTGTTACTGTGCCGGAATATGTTCCTGCGTCGATAAGAGCCTTTACATCGGAGATAGCCGTATCGATATCTACGACATAGCCACGGCTGGACTCTGTGTGAAGGAATATAAGGTTCTCTTCGTCAAAACCCGTGATCTCAGCATCCACTGCCTCAGAACTCATATCGTCGAGAAGATCGTGGATAACGGGATCCACACCTGTGGAATCGGGTGTGAACTCAACAGTGAAATCCTTGGGAGCTGTCTTAAGGGCCTCTCTTGCATTGAAGATACTGATAAGAGCCTCTGCGTCCTCATTTCCTGTAAGCTTCAGATAATTGAAAGCCTCGTCGGAAACTGCATCGAGGTTGTCGCTGAAGGTAAGGCCTGAAAGATCAAGGGGATATTCATCACCGTCAAGTGAAAGGGTGATATCGTAATCGAAGGGCTGCTCGGGCTCTGCTGCTCTTGCAGCCTCCTTACCGGCATCCTTTGTCATTCCGCCGACATCAACGCCGTCGATGGTAACGCCCTTAAGATATGTATCAGTCTGAAGGCTGGCCCTAAGCTCATCAGCAGTCATGGTCACGACTGTTCCGTCTGCATAGGTGAGATCATATTTCTTGTCGAAGTAGCCCTTCTTGTAAAGGACTCCTGCTGCGGCACCGCCTACGACTGCAACGGCAGCGATCACGGCGATGAGTGCCTTGGGGGCTCCCTTTTTCTTGGAAACGGGCTTCGTCTTTGACTTGGAGCTCTTGGAGTTCTTACCGTCTGATGAAGGTCTGTCGACTCTCTTAGGTCTCTCTGTTATCTCTGACGCGGAGGACTTTACTGCCTCCTCCTTAGCTTCTTCCGGTTTGTAAGCCGACCTTACGCCGGGTCTTACAGACGGAAGATTGTTCCTGTCTGAACCGTTTCCGTTTTTCTTCATGATCTGTGCCCCTTATATGCGATATCAGCGCGCAGTACGCGACTGTATAATTTGCTATTAAGAATATAATAGAGCTTGAATGAACTTTCAAGCAAAAAATATACAAGTTTTTTTAGAATTTTTGTAAGTATTGTTTAAAATGGTATAATACTTTATCCTTATGGGGATGAAGTAAAAGGGAAGAGTAAATGAATAAGAGCTATCTTACAATTCCGCACGTATTTAAGATCCTGTTTATCATCGGTCTGATACTTGTGGTCCACCTTGCATATGTGACGAGTTTCTTCACTGTATTCGGATCCGAACTTACGGACCCCGACTCCAGTGTTAACAACTTCGACGCTTATCTTGCACTTTCCCCCGTCATCACCATCTCCACCATCCTTCTGGCAGACCTTCTGCAGATGTCCAGATTCTTCAGGAAGAAGAACCTCGACGTTATTTCCCAGACCCTTTACTTCGGATGTATCCAGACCCTCATCACCATTTCCGCGAAAGACCTTATGAACCAGCGAGCCTTCTCCAGGCGAGTTCTCATCATAAGCTTTATCGTGATGATCTTGTATGTATTCATCTGGGAGATGATATGTAACTTCGTAAGCCACAGGATGTACGAGAACGGCGAGCTGGTCATCATCGGCTCCAACAAGGCCACCATGGATGCAGTTATCGACAAGATCAATCCTTCCGTAAGGGGCCTTGACCTCAACCTTACAAAATCCATCAGATATTCTGACAGATCAGCCGTAAGATCGGCCATCAGGAGCAATGCGGAGATCTTCCTCTGCCCTGACGTGCCCGAGGACGTAAAGTCGGATATCATCCTTTCCTGCGCAAAGAACAAGACCGTCGTCTATGTCGTGCCCCAGTTCTACGAGATCAGCCTTTACAGGTCCAGGACCATCAACCTCAACGATCTCATGGTAATGCTGGTGGACAGGATGGGTCTTACCTTCGAGCAGAGGATCGTAAAGCGTACCATAGATATCTTTATATCCCTTCTGGCCATCATCCTCTCCGCTCCGGTCATCCTCATCTGTGCCATCATAATAAAGCTCAGTGACGGCGGCCCGGTGTTCTACAGGCAGGAGAGGCTTACCATAGACAACAGGCCCTACAGGATCTATAAGCTCCGCACCATGAGGCAGGATGCCGAAGTGGGAACGGGAGCTGTCATCTCCGGAAAAGACGACCCCAGGGTCACACCTTTCGGAAAGTTCTTAAGAAGGTCCAAACTGGATGAGTTCCCCCAGTTCTATAATGTCCTCAAGGGTGACATGAGCGTTGTAGGCCCAAGGTCCGAGAGACCCGAGTTCGTTGCAAACTTCGAAAAGGAGATCCCCGGATACTCCCAGAGATTTGCCGTTAAGGCAGGTATCACAGGCCTTGCACAGGTGGCAGGAAACTACGACACCACACCCCAGGACAAGCTCCGCTATGACCTTCTCTACATCAAGAACTACTCTGTCCTTCAGGACATCAAGATAATGTTCCTCACCGTGAGGGCCATCTTCACACCCAATCTCTATAACAGGACCTTCGAGGATAATAAATCTGCTTTCCGTTCATCGGATTCCAAGGCTTCACAGGAACAGAAAAATGTCTGATACCGGTTATTCCGTACTTATCTCAGTCTACCGCGGGACAGATCCCGTATATCTTGAAAAGAGCCTTGAGAGCATCTTCAGCCAGACAGTCCCCTCCGACGACATAGTAGTGGTCACGGACGGTCCCGTTTCAGAAGAAGTGGAAAAAGTCCTTTCAGGATACGAAAACAGCATAAACCTCGTCCGCCTCACCGAGAACAGAGGCCTGGGAGATGCCCTGAACGAGGGTCTCAAGCACTGCAGATACGAACTCGTTGCCAGGATGGACGACGATGATATATCCCTTCCCGACAGGATGGAAAAACAGCTTCAGGCTTTTGAGAAAGACCCCGCCCTGGACCTTCTGAGCGGCACTGTGGAGGAGTTCAGGAGCGAACCCGGAGATGTTCAGGGTGCCAGAAGGCTCCCCTCTGAACATGAGGAGATCCTGGCTTTTTCCAAAAAGAGAAATCCCTTTAACCACCCCGCCATCATGATGAGAAAGAGTTCTGTCCTGGAGGCCGGCGGCTATAACGGCGAGTATCCTCTTTTCGAGGACTACTCCCTCTGGATAAGGATGCTCATGAGAGGATCCATCGGCAGGAACCTTCCCGATACCCTTGTTTATATGAGGGTGGATGATAATACCTACTTAAGAAGGGGCGGCTTTTCCTACGCAGGGGATATGCTGCGGTTCCACAGGATGCTCCGCAGGAAAAAGTGGACCACCATGGGTGACTATATGACGGGAGCCCTGCCCCACGCCCTGGTATGCATACTTCCAAATGCTTTGAGAAAAAAGATCTATAAAAAGCTCCATTAAGCTTTCTTTTTGAACTTCACCGCATCCTCATAGGACTTTAATGTCGCCTCGGCGCAGTTTCTCCATGAGAACTCCCTTGCCCTGGCAAGGCCTTTTTCTATGGTGTCATTTCTGTTTTCGGAAGCGTCCTGAAGGGCCTTTGCGATACTCTTTGTATCCTTGGGGTCACAGAGATAGCAGCAGTCCTTTGCCACTTCCTCCAGAGATGAACCGTAGGATGTTACCGTGGGTACGGAGCTGGCCATTCCCTCGATTACCGGGATGCCGAAGCCCTCGTAGAAGGATATATATGCGAAGACCTTGGCCCTCTTCATGATGGGCATCATATCCTCATCGTCCACAAACCCCGTGAAGATGACTCTCTTCTTAAGGTCCTCATCTGAGGATACAAGATCGAAGATCTCGTCATAATACCAGCCCTTCTTGCCGGTGATGACAAGCTTATATCTGTCCTTTATCTCATGGGGAAGTTCCCTGTAGCCCCTGATAAGCCCGGGAACGTTCTTTCTCGGCTCCAGGGTGCCCACATAGAGCATGTAGTCCCCGTCTATACCGTACTTTGAAAGGACTTCGTCCGCGGCGGGCTCAGAGTCAAAGAACGCCTCCTTGACCCCCATATATGTAACTGCGATATCAGGATTTTTCGGTCTGCAGAACTGTGGGATGTCCTTTTTAGAGTTCTCGGAGATGGTAAGGATCTTATCGGCCCTCTTTGCCGTCTCCTTTATGTAACCCCTGAACATCCTGCACTTCCATCCGATGAGATACTCCGGATGGATAAAATAAGTCATGTCATGGAAAGTCCCCTGCACCGCTGTCTTTGGAGATATGAGCCTCAGGGTATAGGGCATGGTGTAGTTGGGACAGTGAAGAAGGTCCGCCCCCAGCTTTCTGAGCCTGAAGGGAAATACAAGCTGCTCCCATAAGATCCTGAGGTATGTCTTCCTCAGAAGGGAACTCTTTACGGGGACCATATGGAAATTGTCCTTATAGATGCCGAAGCCGTCCAGGTCGTCATCGTGGGCGAAAAGGAAATACTCGTTTGTGTCGTCAGTCTCCTGAAGGCCCTTGAGGAGCCCCAGCATATATCTTCCGATACCCGTTTTGCTCTTGGGGGTAGCTGTCAGATCGATGGCTATGCGCATGGGATCAGAGAAGGTCCTCTCTTCCCGTGGCCTTGAGCCTGTCCACCATGAGCTTTACGTCCTGGACGCAGTCCTTTGAACATACCATGATGGCATCATCAGTCTGTACGACCACAGTGTCCTTTATGCCGATGGCGGTGATAAGGCGGTCGCCCGACTTATCGAAGAATACGTTGTTGCTGCAGTCGATGAGCTCTGTCTTTCCTACGATGACATTGCCCTTGCTGTCTGTCTTGAACACCTTATCCAGGGCATCCCAGGAACCCACATCGTTCCATCCGAACTCGGCGGGGATACAGAGGACTCCCTCTGCCTTTTCCATGATGCCGTAGTCGACGGATACCTTTTCAAGAGTGGGATATACTTCTGCGATGGCTGCCTTCTCGTCAGGTGTATCCAGTCTGTCGTAGACTGCCTCCATCTTCTCATACATGTCGGGAAGGTATCTCTTAAAGCAGTCAAGGATGACTGAAGCCTTCCAGATGAACATTCCGGAGTTCCAGAGATATCTTCCGGAGTCCACATATTCCCTGGCGATGGAAAGGCCGGGCTTTTCAACGAACCTTCTGAGGTTATATACTTCGGATCCCGAAGCGATGGGATCTCTTGAGAACCTGATATAGCCGTAACCCGTGGAGGGGAAGGAAGGGCGGATACCGATGGTAACTATCTTATCCGTCTCCTCAGCCGTATCCATGGCCAGCTTCAGGACTCTCTCATATTCTCTTATATCCCCGATATAGTGGTCGGAGGGAAGGACTGCCATAACGGCGTCACCATAGAGCTTTTTCATGGTGAGGGCGGCATAGAGGATACAGGGGGCAGTATTCATCTGCACCGGCTCGATGAGGATATGGGATCTGTCCACTTCCTCGAAGAGGATGTTGCTCATGAGCTCAGCCTGCTTCTCGTTAGTTACGATAAATGTATCTTCCCTGGAGATGATGTGGTCGAAATGCTTGATGGTCTCATTGATCATTACATCATCGCCTGTGAGCCTTGCCAGCTGCTTAGGTGTGGTCATCCTGGATACGGGCCAGAATCTGGTTCCGCCGCCGCCTGCCATAATAACTGCCGTCTTCTTCATAACTTCCCCCGTCATTGATCGTTCTTCCTCATATTGTACCATTTATGTACTTTTTATTGTAAAATCGTTCCCATGGGTTACAGATTTCTTGTTGCAACAGATATGGATTATACACTTTTAGTTACCGGTATGCCCATATCTTCCAAAAATATAGAAGCAGTCCGGGCCATCCGGGATGCAGGAGGCGCCCTTACCCTTGCTACGGGAAGGAGTTCCTTTGCCACCGGGACCTTTGCCCGGGAGCTGGATATAAAGGTGCCCCTCATCACAAGTAACGGTGCGTCCCTCTTTGATCCTGTCGCAAGAAAAGAAGTCTGCTCCTCCCTGCTGGACAGGGAAAAGGTAAAAGAGCTCTCCTCCCTTTTCATCGAAAAGGGGACCGACGCCACGGCATACAGCCCCGAGGGCATCTTCTTCCTGCCCAAAAGTTCCAGGAGACCTTTTTTCGAAAAGTACAATGACAGTATCCCGGAGGATCTTAAGGCCCCGGTATACGACTTTGATATAAACGGCCACATCCCCGACGTAAACAAGTTCCTCCTCATCTCCCCGGATGATGAGATAGTTTCAGCTCTTCAGGCCATTGAGGGACTGGAGCTGGTAAGTTCCGCCTATACCTACTTCGATGTTATGAAGGAGGGAAATACAAAGGGAAAAGGTCTTCTCATGCTGGCAGATATGCTGGGAGTCCCGCGGGATATGACCTTTGCCCTGGGAGACGGGGAAAACGACCTGTCCATGATAAAAGATGCAGGATACGGCATCGCCATGGGAAACAGCGACGAAAGGCTCTTTGAGCACGCTTCCTATATTACATCCAACTGTGAAGATGACGGTTTCGCTAAGGCCGTCTTTGAATTCATCCTGCCGAAGGTCAGCTGATACCGGTTACCCTGGTGATCAGATCCTCATAACCTCTGACGAGTTCAGGCCAGGTATAATCCCTGTCCACATAAGAAACGCCGTTCCTTCCCATCTTCTCCCTGACTTCGGGATTTCCGAGAAGATACTTAACGCAGCCCTCAAACTCATAGTAGCCTGAATAATAAAGGCCGGCGTTGCTTCTCAGACAATGGCCCTTAAGGACATCGCACTCTCCTGAGACGAGACAGGGGATCCCCATCTTCATGGATTCCAGGACCACGATGGAAAGGCTTTCGAACTTTGAGGGCAGGATAAAGAAGGTGGATGCCTTTATGCCGGAGAACTTATCCTCCTCGCTGACAAAGCCCAGGGAGATGATATCATCCCTCTCAGGGACCTTGATGACCTCCTTGCCCATAAGGACCAGCTTGATATCCAGGTCTTTATTTCTCTTCCTGAACTCATCGAAATACGTAAAGAGCTCCGGGCAGCACTTATTCTCGTCGATCCTGCCCACATAGAGCATGAAGTCTCCCTCGATACCGAACTTCTTACGGAAGGCATCGGGATCCACGTTTTCGGGGACCTCAACGCCTACGCCGCCCTTTCCCTTGTTATCGGGCTTGTCCTTGGAAGAGGGAAAGAGCCTGTTGGTAAGTTCCTTCTCCTCCACGGTGTTGTAGTAAAAGCCTGCAGGAAGGTCGAACATATCGTTGAAGATATCGAGATGTATGGGTGCCTCCTCGTGGGCCGTGGGTATAAAGATGGCCTTGTCGGCGACCCCGGGGAGAGCAAAATATGTTGAGTAATAAAGATAGCAGACAAAGATAAAGCAGTCGAAATCATCATGCTTCGACTTTACCCAGGATACGAGCTCGGGACATTCGGGGCCCTGATCCCTCATCCAGTCCTCCTGCTCTTTTCTGGTGGCATTTGGGTTTCCCAGGATCTTTCCGCAGAGCTTTGAGAACTTCTCGGGATCTCTCTGCCTCTTGTTGGGGAACCTGTGGACAGTAACTCCGTTCAGGACAGTATCACCTGCAGGATATTCATTCTTCCAGGTCATATAGTCCACGGCGCATGTGGTGGCACATTCCACCTCGTGGCCTCCAAGGCTCACCATATGCTCGGCCACCTGCCTTGCATATGCTTCGGCGCCGCCATTTACTTCCTCACCATATCTCTGTACCACAAAACAGATCTTCATTATCCGATAAACTCCTTGAGCTGCTTCATAAAGAGAGCCGATATATTCTCATAGGAAAAGTCCTTAAGTCTTTCCGACTGCTCCAGGACCATCTTCTTTCTGAGGTCTTCGTTATTCAGGATCTCATGGAGATGTGCTGCGGCATAGGAAGGATCCTTGCTGTCCAGAAGGATACCTGTCCCGCCGAGTGTCTCGGGTATGGCCGTGGAGGAATATGCCAGGATGGGCACATTGAACTGCATTGCCTCCACCAGGGGAACGCAGAAGCCCTCGTGCTCGCTCATGGATACGAAGCAGTCTGCGGTGCTCAGATAAGCCAGGATCTTCGGGAAGGAGATCTGTCCCGTAAAGACGATATCCTTAAGTCCCAGGGAATCGGCATAGCACTTGAGCCTTGCCATATATTTCTCCATACCGGAGGGGCTTCCCGCCAGGATGAGCCTTACGGGATCACTGTACATCTGCCTGTATGCATAAAGTAGAGAGATAAGATCCTCCTGCTTCTTGTTGGGAGCGATCCTTCCCACGAAAAGGATGTTCTTAGCATCATCGGAACGCATCCGCTCAGCGGTCTCTTTATCGGGCTCTTTTTTATAGTCATCAAAGGGGATAAGGATAGGCCTTATCTTCATCTCACATGTATACCCGAAGCTCCTGAGCTGGTCGGCATTGAACTGCGATACGGCGAAGACACCGTTAAATGTATCCTTAAGTGCCTTTGTCTCCTCTATTCCGTTGTTACAGAGCTTGGCAAGCTTGCCGCTGTAGGGAACGAAGAAATCAGGAGGCGTGGTATTGTGGTAGATCATGTACTTCCTGCAGGGAAGGTCCTTTATCTTAAGGTTAAGTGCCGTTCCCGTGGAGAGATGATAGAGGATGACATCGTCCTTCTTGAGCCTGGGCATCCTGTTATAGGGCTTAACATCAGGATCCGTGACCTTCTTTCCGATATTCTCGGCATAGATCATGGTCTTGTATCCGTTCTTTTTGAGAAGCTCCTTGATGGCGATACAGTCGTTACTTACCGCATCTCCGAAGGAAAGGGTTGTCAGTACCTGGAATATCCTCATCTTTCCTTCTCCAGTCTTTCCAGCTTTGTCCTGGCCTTATTGATCCGGTCCAGGAGCTGATTCTTCTCCTCAGTGAGCTTTTCGAACTCCTCGAACACCTCAAAGAGCGCCTTGTTTATATCATTCTGGTGTCTGACGGCGGGGTTTATGTAGAAACCGTACATCATGCCGCCGGTCTTTTCCTTTATATTCCTGTACTGGGGGATGACCTCGTGCTTTTCCCGGAGCTTTGTCATGGTGCCGTCCAGGGCATCGTCCACCGACACGCCTGCCAGCATGCTTATCTTCTCGAACTCGAGAGGGATGGATACCTTTCCCTTAAGCTCTTCTGCGTCGGGGATAAGGGCCGCGATATCTTCTCTGGCGGTACTCATCTTATGACCTGCCCTCCAGCTTATCGATCCTGCCGTTAAGGTCCTCAAGGATACCCTTGAGCTCCTCTATCTCGTTCTTCTGGTCAGCAACAGCCTCGGATACCAGGAAGAAGTGGTAGTTGAGTATATTCTGCTGTCCCACGATGGGGATAAAGAAGAAGCTTCCGATCTTTCTGAAGACCTTCTTGATAAATACCTTTACAGGGTTTCCTGTCAGCATCTGGTAGGGCTGCACCTCGTAATTATAGGAAAGGTACTTGATTGCGGCGGAGAGCCTGTCGGATGCATCCTCCGATGAGGGAAGATGGTTCCTGCTGTCATCAAAGGACAACGGGATCTTGTCAGCTCCCGAGGTCTTTATCTCCTCTCTTATGCTCTCCATTATCTTCTCAACATTGATCTCTTCCATCATATGCCTCCGGGGGTCACTTCTTTATGTCAGCGTCAGAAAAGCCCCAGTCGTGGTCGAGCCTTATGGTTCCGATATCGCTGATATTCGTAAATGTCTCTATCTCACACGCTGTCTTCCAGTAGTCCACGGGAATGCCCTCCCCGTACTCTATGGAAAAGCCCACTATATATTTGGAGGGAAGGAGTGAATACTTAGGGAGCACGATATCAAAATATCCGTCCTCCTTGAGATCGAAACGCTTAAATCCGTCGATCCTGGTATTCGTTCCGTACACGTTAAGTCCGTCGGGCCTGAAGATACCTATACCGAAAACGGCGTCGTCGATGGGCTTATTGACCTTGTAGCCCACCCTGAAATGGATCTCGGCACCAACCTCGAAAAGGTTTCCCTCCTTGCCGTCCTTGTCAGTTACCTTTACGGTCTCTATAGTCGCGTCGCCGTTGCCCCAGCGGAGCTTCTTCTCCTTGTCATAGGCAGCCTTCTGCTCCTCTGTCATGCTGGACAGGAGGGCATTCGTCTTACGGACCTCGCTCATGTAGTCCAGATAATCCATATGGACATCATTGGGGACTCCGTCGGACCTGATCTTGCCTCCGTGGATCCAGATGGATCTGTTGCAGATCTGCTCGATCTGCTTCAGGGAGTGGGATACGATGACGATGGTGGTGCCTGCAGCCTTTATCTCCTGGAGCTTTGCAAAGCACTTGGACTGGAAGTTGGCATCACCTACAGCCAGGATCTCATCGATGAGGAGCACGTCCGCATCAACGTTGATGGCTACAGAGAAGGCGAGCCTCATATACATTCCGGAGGAATATGTCCTTACCGGGTTATCTATAAATTCACCGAGCTCGGAGAAATTGATGATATCATCAAGCCTGCTGTCGATCTCCTTCTTGGAGAGTCCGAAGATGGAAGCATTGGTGTAGATATTCTCCCTGCCGCTCATATCCGGATGGAAGCCGGCACCCAGCTCGATAAGGGATGATACCCTTCCCTGCACCTCGATCTCACCGCTGTCGGGATAGAGGATCCTGGTCATGAGCTTGAGAAGTGTACTCTTACCGCATCCGTTATGGCCTACGAGACCAACGGCGTCGCCCTTTTTTATATCAAGGGATATACCGTCCAGGACAGTCCTGTTCTCATATCTGTTCCTGCCCCTGAAGATGATCTTCTCCTTGAGGCTGGAGCCCTTGTCATAGTAGACCTTGAACTGCTTTGTAACGTTCTTTACACGTATTGCGTACTCGCTGCTGATATTTTCGTTCTCTGCCATATCACAGTTCCTCCGCAAAGTGCTTCTTGAGCTTTCCGAAAACGACACATCCAGCCGTGAGGAAAACAAGTCCCAGGACTACTGACTCCAGAAGAGTGGACATGTCGGGCACCGTTCCGTAGTAGAGCACCGCCCTGTAGGCCTCCACGATGGAAGTCATAGGGTTCAGGTGGAAAAGGAAACGGTATTTTTCGGGACAGAGACTCTCGGGATAACATATGGGGGTTGCATACATCCATGCCATGGAGATGATGCCCAGGATATGTTCGAGGTCCCTGAAATATACAGTAACGGCCGATGTTATCATGGCGATGCCAAGGGCCAGGAGATATTCGATGATCATAATGGCGGGCAGAAGGATAAGTCCCGTCAGGGTGGGTCTTACTCCCGAAGCGAAAACGACGATGATAACGACGATAAAGCTCAGGAGCATATTTACAAAACACGAAGTTACATAGGAGATGGGGATTATCTCCCTGGGGAAATAGATCTTCTTTATAAGGTCCTTCTGGGAGATGATGGATACCGATCCGCCGGTGATGGAGGCGGAGAAGAACATCCAGGGTATCAGCGCTACGAAAAGGAAGAGATAGAACTTCTCTATGTCATTTCGAAGGATGATGGAAAAGACCATATTGTATACAAGGAGCTGCAGCAGGGGGTTGATAAAGGTCCACAGAAATCCCAGGACAGATCCTTTATATCTGCCACGGAGGTCTTTCCTTACCATGCTGTAGATCATCTCACGGTATTTATATATCTCTTTAAATTCGTCAAGCATAATTCCTACGGTATGTCTCCAGTACGCTTTCTATCGTCTCATATACATCAAACTGCGGCTCAAAGCCCGTATCTTCCTTAAGGGATGAGATATCGGCCCTGAAGTGGATAAGGGATCCTTCGGGAGCCTTCGGGGGAAGGGTGGTCTTCCCGGATGCCTCTTTGCTCAGCCCGATGAGGTGGCCCACCAGGTCCCTGATATAAAAGCTCTTTCCGGAGCCCACGTTATAGATCTTTCCGCTCTTTCCCTTCTCTCCCAGGAGCCTGTAGGCGCAGACCACATCCCTAACATCAGAGAAGTCCCTGCAGGAATCCAGGTTACCGTACTCAAAGGTATCGATCCTTCCATTCTCAAGGTCGGCTATCCTCTTGGCATAGTCGGTGATGACAAATCCGGGTTTCTGTCCCGGGCCTATATGGTTGAAGGATCTTGTGAAGACCATATCAAGGTCATATCTGTCCTTAAGGAGCTTCAGGAGAGCCTCCTGGGTATTCTTGGAAACGGAATAGGGGGAATCATCTGATACCGGTGCATCCTCGGTGATGAGCTCCTCCTTATATATCCTCAGGTCATACTGGTTTGCAGAACCTATAAAGACCATGCGCGTCTCCGGGCAGTACTTTCTAACTGCCTCTGCCACGTTTACGGAAAGATTGACATTGAGCTTCATGGTAAGGTCGATGTCCTTCCAGCTGATGATGGGGGAAGCCTGACCTGCCAGGTTAAAGATGATATCGGGCTTCATGTCCGATATTATGGTCTCGCATGTATGTTTATCCAGCATATCAGCGGGTATGACACGGTCGTCCGTGGAGATGATATCCACGCCGTATACATTATATCCGGAAGCTGTCAGCTCCTTGCGGAGAGCAGATCCGGCAAAACCGCATATGCCGATTATGAGGGCTTTCTTACCTTCAGCAGCCAAGATCAGACCTCTTTCTTAACGATCTCAAGGTCATTCCTGACCATTCTCTCAACGAGCTCAGGGAAGCTGATCTCCCTCTTCCAGCCAAGCTTAGTCTCAGCCTTTGTGGGATCTCCAAGGAGAAGGTCTACCTCAGCGGGACGGAAGAACGCGGGATTGACGGATACCAGGACCTTTCCTGTCTTCCTGTCGATACCCTTCTCGTCAACGCCCTCACCTTCCCAGGTGATATCGAAGCCGACGTGCCTGAATGCGATCTCAGCGAACTCACGGACCATCCTGGTCTCGCCTGTTGCAACGACATAGTCGTCAGGAGCATCTGCCTGGAGCATGAGATACATGGCCTTTACATAGTCCTGGGAATGACCCCAGTCCCTCTTGGCGGAGAGATTTCCCAGCTCCACATGGTCCTGAAGACCAAGGGAGATCTTTGCTGCAGCATGTGTGATCTTTCTTGTTACGAACTCGAGTCCTCTTCTCTCGGACTCATGGTTAAAGAGGATACCGGAGCATGCGAACATGTCGTAGCTCTCCCTGTAGTTCTTTGTGATCCAGTGACCGTAGAGCTTTGCGACTCCGTAGGGTGATCTGGGATAGAAAGGAGTATCCTCGTTCTGGGGGATAGCCTGTACCTTACCGAACATCTCAGATGTGGATGCCTGGTAGAAACGGCACTCGGGCTTAACGATCCTTATGGCCTCCAGCATATTTGTAACGCCGATACCGTCGATATCAGCTGTTCCGATGGGTGTATCCCAGCTGGTGGAAACGAAGGACTGGGCTGCCAGGTTATATACCTCGTCAGCCTGTGAGATCTTCATTGCAGAGATGAGTGAGACAGGGTCTGTCATGTCGGCATAGATAAGATGTACCTTATCCTTCAGGTGTCCGATATTTCCGTAATCGACAAATGCCTTTCTTCTCCAGATACCATAGACCTCATAGCCCTTCTCCAGAAGAAGTTCGGCAAGGTAGGAACCATCCTGACCTGTAATACCGGTGATCAATGCACTCTTCATAAAAAATCCCCCTAAATTGATATCGTATTATTTTATCATATACGGGTGCTTATTGAAAATCCGCACCGCAATACTTAATGGCCTGTCTGTATACCTCCGCGGCCTTATCCCAGCTGAAGCGGGATACCGCGTCAATGAGCTCCTGCTTCGAAGGCATCTCTTTTTTTCCGCTCAGTATCTCTTCGAACTCCAGGGCAAATCCGTCCTCGTCGTTGATCTCCACCCCGGGAGCAAGTCCGCAGGAAGCCTCGGGAAGGCTGGAGGAATCTGAGATCACCACATTTGTTCCGCAGGCCATGGCCTCCGTTACGGGCATTCCGAATCCCTCGTAGATACTGGGGAAACAGAAAAGGTCAGCACATCTGTAAAGTGCTCTCTTCTGCTCCTGGGATATATAACCTGTCCTGATGATCTGATCCTTCACGCCTGATCCTTCGATGGCCCTGAGGGTGACCTCCGGCTGCCATCCGAGACCTCCGGCCAGCACCAGCTTTACGTCCTCAAAGCCTTCACTGCCCTTCAGGATCTCAAAGGCCTTTACCAGGTTCACTATATTCTTTCTGGGCTCCAGTGTTCCCACATAGAGGATATATCTCCCCTCGCCCTTAAGATCCTTTGCCATCTGAAGGTCAGCCTGCTTTTCTTCTTCAGTATCGGCAGGCCTATAGAACTCCCTGTCCACGCCGCAGTATGCCACGAAGATCTTCTCTTCGGGGATGCCGTAGAGCTCCATGATCTCTCTTTTCGAGAAGTCGGAGATGGTGACTATGGCATCCGCATTCTGCGCACAGGGCTTGAGATGGCCCTGAAGGAGCCTTCTGTTCCTTCCCTGCATGGTCTCCGGATATCTCTCGCACACCATGTCATAGATGGTGATGATGTTCTTTCCCTTGAGGCCCAGGGGCGCCAGATAGTTGAAGAATACCGTGAGGTCTGCCTTTGAGGATGTGAGCTTCTCATAGGGGATGATCCTTCCCAGCTTTCCCATCCTTATGTAGACGGACAGAGGGATGCCCTTTACCGTCTTCAGGTCTTCGGGGTCTATGGACCTTCCCAGGTGGGACATGGCAGTTTCTGCTCCGCCGTTCTTCCCCAGAAAATCGAACACATGAAATTCTGAGGGAGCTGTCTGCTCCCTCAGAAGTGAATCCATTACGTTTGCTGCGTAAAATCCGATGCCCGTCAGTTCCTTTCCTGCGAGCGGCTGAAGATTATATGCTAACACGACCTGTTCTTATTTAAGTCTTGCTTCGACGAATGCGCTCATCTGCTCCTTGACTTCTTCAAGGCGTGACTTTGCGCCGTCCTCAGTGGAATCGTAGATACCGAAATAGATCTTGAGCTTGGGCTCTGTACCGGAAGGTCTTGCGCATGCCCAGTCAAGTCCCTTGTCGCCGCCCAGCTCATAGAGGAGAACGTTGGACTTGGGAAGTGTGAGCTCGGAGGTCTTTACCCCGTCGCCGCTGAAATCATATCTTACGGACTTGCTGTAGTCCCTTACTGCGACTACGGAAGGTCCGCCGATGAGAGCCTGTGCATCAGAGGAAGACTTGCAGTTCTCAAGATCAGCTCTCATGCTGTCCATGGCGCTAACGATCTTCTCGATACCTTCCTTGCCCTCAAGTGTAAAGCTTACTGCCTGCTCGAAGCCGTAGCCGTGCTTCTTGTAGATCCTCTCAAGTCTGTCGAAGAGTGTCTCACCCATATCGAAGGACTGGGCAGCCATTCCGCAGACCAGCATAGCTGCAACGACAGCATCCTTATCCCTTACGGATGTTCCGGAAAGGTAGCCGTAGCTCTCCTCGAAACCGAACTGGAAGTGCTTGTCGCCGAACTCGTCGTCGAACTTGATCCTCTCACCGATATACTTGAATCCTGTAAGTGTCTCCTGGAGCTCAACGCCGTACTCGCGGCATACGGATGCGCAGAGCTTTGTGGAAACGATGGTGGTGCATGCAAAGGAATTGTCCTCAAGTGTTCCGAGACGCTTCTTGGAATCGAGGATGTAGTCCAGGAGCATAAGTCCTACCTGGTTACCTGTGAAGCACTTGTAGACCACTTCACCGTTCTCTTCCTTCCTTGCTGCGATACCGAGCCTGTCAGAGTCGGGGTCTGTTCCGAATACAAGGGAAGCATTTACCTTCTTTGCCAGCTCGATGCCCATGGTAAGGGCTGCGGGATCCTCGGGGTTAGGTGACTTTACCGTGGGGAAAGCTCCGTCGGGAAGCTCCTGCTGGGGAACGACATAAACGTTGTTAAAGCCGGCCTTCTTAAGGATCCTCCTGACAGGCTTGTTGCCTGAACCGTGGAGAGGTGTATAAACGATGCTCATATCGCCCTGACGCCTGATGGCCTCCTTGTCGATGATGAGCTCTGTGAGCATATCCTGGTAAGCTACATCCACCTCGGGTCCGAATCTCTGGATAAGGCCTGAAGCGACAGCTTCGTTGAAATCAGTCTTCTTTATGGTCCTCACGTCGGAGAACTCGTCCATATTTGAAAGGATGGCGGAAGCAGCCTCATTTGTTACCTGGCCGCCGTCCTCGCCGTATACCTTGTAACCGTTGTACTTGGGCGGGTTGTGGGAAGCTGTGATCATTACGCCTGCAAAGGCACCGAAGTACCTTACGGAATAAGAGCACATGGGAACGGGGCGGAGCTCGTCGGAAAGATAAGCCTTAACGCCGTATGCTGCGAATGTGCTGGCAGCGATCTGTGCAAACTCGGGAGAATAGTGCCTTGAGTCATAGCAGATGGCTACGCCTCTCTTCATTGCCTCCTCACCGTTGGAAACGATATACTTTGCAAGGCCTGCAGAAGCCTTTGCCACTGTATAGATGTTCATCCTGTTGGTACCTGCGCCGAGAACTCCCCTAAGTCCTCCTGTACCGAACTCCAGATCCTTATAGAACCTGTCCTCTATTTCCTTTTCGTCCCCTGAGATCTTCTCGAGCTCGAGCCTTGTCTGCTCGTCGAAATAAGGGTCCTGACTCCAGATCAGATATGTGTCTTTGTAGTTCATGATAATCCTTCCTTTCTTTTGCCGTTGCTAACTATACCACAAACCGCGGTCATTTTCTTTGTTTTTTTTTTTTGATAATAATAGAAGATCCCACAAGCCCCAGGATACCGAGAACGCTCACCACTGCTCCCGCCTTAAGGCCGGGGGCCGTAAATACCAGCTCTATGTCGTGGTGTCCCGTTCCGGGATCTATGGCGATAAGGGCATCCTGATAAGGGGTGATATCTGTCTTTACTCCGTCTACATAAAGGGTCCAGCCGTCTTCATAGGGGATGGTGGTAAGGATGACCTGGCCTTCAGTGAGGTCGGAGGTCATGGATACATAGCCGTCCTGGGTGGTGCCCACTGTCACGGAGGAGGTATCGATGCCGGAGAATGCTCCGTCAAAGGCCTCTTTATCAAGATAAGCGAAGTTTACGGAGAGATACTTGAAGCTGTCTGAATCCACAACGATGGAGACATTGATCTCAGAGCCCTCCTCAAAGGATCCGATCCTGACGATGCTGGAATAGAAGGTGGACTCGGGCCATCCCGTGTATCTCTCGCCGTTGACCCTGAGGACCCACCCGTTCATGGTCCTGTGGGAGGAAAGGTTCATGTAGAGCTCATCAGAGGACTCCGCCGTGATCCTGTAATTGATGATCATGGGGATGGACTTGTTCGTCCTGTAGATGGTGGTCAGGCTTGAAGAAGCATCATAAAGATCCTCCACGCCAAGATCGTCGGGATCGAACTTCTTTTCTGATGACAGGAAGTCCACCACCACGTTCTCATCCTCTTCCTTATCCTCATCGGCATTGATGTAGGCATTGATGTCATAATCGGAGTAGTTGACAGCCTCTTCCTCCACCTCTGTTGCCGGGATAAAGTAGGAAACGCCCTCAAAGGATCCGGGGAACATGGACTCATACCAGGCCTGTCTAAAACTGAAGTAATCCTTGTCCGTCACATCCTTCTCAAGAGCATAGAAATCGAAATCAAAGGCGCCCTGATCCACGGGGAATGCCAGGGGCAGGACATCGTCATTCACAAGGAACTTGAATCCCTGCTCATAGCCGTCCTCAGCCACGAACCTGGCTGCGGTGTAATCCCTCCTGACATATACGGATCCGATGGAGAAGAAGGCATCCGTATCAGGGGCGGCATAGGAATATCCTGCGGTGAAGTAGTTGTAGTTGACGTTATATCCCAGCTGCTTTAAGAACCTGCCGAAGGTCTTGTTGGAGTTGGAATTGAAAAGTGAGATGCCGTTATATCCGCCGTAATATGCGCCGGAGTCGTCGATGGCGGAAGTCTTTCCGGAGCCGTCCTGCTCCATCTCGCTCCTGAAGGAATTACCCAGGATGGAGGATGCATTGGCACAGTCCTCGATGACGAGGACTGAATCGATATAATCCTGTGCGAAACCATAGTGAAGTGACATGGTGGATACGCCGCCTGACAGGATCGGGCCCATGATGGCTGTCTCAAAGACTGTCAGAAGGCTGAGAAGGAAGGGAAGGATCTGGGGCATATCCTTGAGCTGGGGATGCCAGGTCTCCCTCTTCATGAGTATCAGGATAAGTGCGATGGCGGAGATAAAGATGAGATTGAACAGGAATACCCCGTCCCTCTCCTTTATCTGTCCCAGGCTCTGGGCCAGGAAAAGAGCTCCCAGCACGATGGCCGTACTGATGGTGATCTCCCTGACGGTGACCTTTGAGAACCTCTCCAGGAGCTTATATGCCAGGATCAGGAAGAAGGGCATGAATACGAAGGACTCCCTGTGCCAGAACCAGTTGGGCGAGTCAAATACCTGCCATGCCGTATCAAGGGCATCGATGGCCAGGGAAAGATAGATAAGGCCGGCACATACCCCGTAGACGATCTTCTCTTTCTTTGAAGAGGCCTTTGTCACGAAGAATATCACCGTGAAGACGGTGACCACCGTACTTATGAATACGAAGGGAAGGTTTCCGATGAGCACATCAGAAAAATCTCCCGGAGTTCCGTTGAACATCTGGTCCAGAAGGTCTATGGCCGTAAAGGACATATAGTTGGCGGTATTCCTGGAATGGGTGGGATCGGCATTCCTTATGGTATCAATTCCTACGGGGATCAGGATGACGCACAGCGTCATGGCGCAGAATACTGCGGTGAGTATGAACTTTCCGATCTTCCTGAAGGGCTTTTCAGACTTGGTAAGGTCTCCTCTTATGTACATCCTGACCAGCAGGTAGATAAAGGAGAATATGCCTGCCATATATGCGATGTAGTAGTTCGTCAGGAAAAGAAGGAGAAGGGTGATGATAAGACCCTTTGTCTTCTCCTCTTCCAGGTAGTCCTCCACAAAATAAAGGAGCAGGGGCAGGAGCATATATCCGTCCAGCCACATGATCTGGAAGAGGAAGATGGTGGTATATGAAGAGAAGGCATACATGATACCGAAGAGCACCGGCCACCAGGTGTGCCTGTTCTCCGCCCTTCTCCTGATGAAAAGGCACATGAACGACGATGCCAGGGAGATCCTTATGAGCATGAGAAGGAGAACGAATTCGTTGACCTGGGATGCGTCAAACAGGAGCACCAGGAGGTTCAAGGGGCTTGCCAGATAATATCCGAAGGTTCCCATGATATTCTTTCCCGCTCCAAGAGCAAAGGAATAGGAAAGAGCTGATATGAGATGGGAAGGGGGAAGTGAGAGAAGGTGGTTCTTGTAGAAGAACAGGAAAGGCGCATACTGTGCCTCCAGGTCACTTACCAGGATGGTATATTCACCTAAGGGATGCACCCGGCTCAGTATGGACATCGCGATAAAACAGACAGCCGCGAGGATGCCTGCTATGAGCGGGGCTTTGCCATATCTCTTGTCCGCGGGGGTCAGCGCCTTCTTTGGCTTTGACGGCTTGAGCGAACCTACTTCCTTCATTTTTCCTCTTTTCCGCCGGGAAGGCGGTCATTTTTCAAAGTCATGATTTTAGATTATAATACAAAGTGATATTGTGTTCCAATAAATACTCACCCACGGAGGACCTGATATGCTCATCAGCCTTATAGTTCCCTGTTATAACGAAGAAGAGGCCCTGCCCTTCCTTTACGACGCCCTCTGTGACGTCAGGAAACAGCTGGACTCCTATGATTTCGAGTTCATCTTCATAAACGACGGAAGCCGCGACAGGACCAGCGACGTTATCCGCGGACTCAAGGAAAAGGATGATGACGTAAAGTATGTCTTCTTCTCCAGGAACTTCGGCAAGGAATCCGCCATGTATGCCGGCCTCGAAAAGGCAAAGGGCGACTATGTTGCCATCATGGATGCTGATATGCAGGATCCCCCCTCCCTTATCCCGGAGATGGTAAAGGCTCTTGAGAACGACGAGGCAGACATCGTAGCCGCAAGGCGCGTTACCCGTGAGGGCGAGCCCAAGATCAGGAGCTTTTTCGCCAGGAAGTTCTATAAGCTCATCAATAGGATGTGCGAAGTGGAGATCGCAGACGGCGCCAGGGATTTCCGCCTCATGAAGAGGATCGTGGTGGATGCCATCATCGCCGTTTCAGAAAGACAGCGTTTCTCCAAGGGTATCTTCGCCTGGGTTGGTTTCAGGACAAAGTGGCTGGAGCACAAGAACGTGGAAAGAGTCGCCGGTGAGACGAAGTGGAGCTTCTGGAAGCTCTTTAAGTATGCCGTGGACGGTATCGTATCCTTCACCGTAGCACCTCTGAGGCTTGCCACCTATGCGGGATTCACTTCTGCCTTTGCAGGCTTCATATACATGATCTACTACTTCATCAGGGCCATCATCCTGAGGATCTATAACGAAGTTCCCGGTTACCCTTCACTCCTCTGCTTTATCCTCTTTATCGGAGGCCTTATCCTTATGGCTCTCGGAGTACTGGGAGAATATATCGGCAGGACCTTCATCGAGGTCAAGAGAAGGCCTGTATATATCGCAGCTGAAGAAGATAAGAGCGAAGAATAATTATTCCGTTTTTCCGAATACTTTATAGAAGAAGGTGTCGTTGTAGTCATAGACATAGAACTGTCTGTCTACTACTTCGATGAACTCTTCGTCGTGGATATCACCGAAGGATCCGATATGATCGGCTGCACTCTCGGATGTATCTTCGCCTGTCCACTTCTGGCGGCTGGCACCAACGGAGGTGATGAAGAACATATATGATGTTATTCCCATAACAAGGCAAAGGAGGAATACTCCCAATGCCTTAAAGTCATTAGTATTGCCCCTGTTCTTAAACCTTTCTATGACCTTGTCCAGATAAAGAAGAGCGAAGATCATGATGACGAACATGGGAGATAAGGTGCCTCTCATAACAAAGTCATTGGCCTCGGAGATCTTGTAGACGGGAATTATGAGAAGGACAGCCAGGGATACAAGGAAAAGTCCGTTCTTCCTGTTCTGCTTAAACAGGATTACTGCCCAGATACCGAACTCGATGATCACATAGAGCACATAGATCTTCAGGAGCTCCAGAGGGTCCTTGACGAACTCCCAGATAAATCCCTTTATAGCCGTGGCCTTTCCGTTGGCCGTATAGAAGGATGCATAGAGGATAAATATAAAGACAGGGACCATGAGATTTCCGATACCGAAGATGTTCCTGAGGTCCTTCTTCTTATCCCCGGACTTCATCTCCTTAGACAGGAGTCTCTGGACCGCTATGGGGAGAAGGCCTATGGTGGCCCAGGGGGAGTAAGGGAACATCAGGGCTCCCAGGGTACCCAGTGACCTGTTGTTCTTAGACCCGATCACCAGGAGGGTAACTATCCATCCCGGGATACACTGGTTAAATACGTTCATGGTCTGATAGAAATTTCCGTGGATATAGAGCTCATAGTTCCAGCCTTCCCAGGTGGAGCCTGTGTCGGAGATCATCTGGATGGCGGAAGGGATGATATCAAATCCTCCGAATATGAACAGGAAGATGATGGCTGAAAGAGATGCCTTTTCCTTCATCATGTTCATTCCCAGCACGGTGATGAGAAGTCCGATGGCGCCCCACACGCAGAGGGCTGCCCTGGCCACCACCAGGCTTCCGGCTATCTTTCCCACCAGGGCGGGAACGAGCCAGAAGGTGAAATAATATGCAAAGGCAACTGTCTCCCCGTTAAGGGCGGCCCTTACCACGGGATTTGACTGGGCGGAAAGGTCATAGAAGACGGGCCAGTCATAGTTATAAAGATCGTTCATGGTGGCAGCCCTGGAAGTATGGTCCGCCGTGACCCAGGTGAAATCGCCTATGCCGGCAAAGAAAGACCAGATCAGGACAAAGACCGCCGCAAAGATGATGTGGCCTATGGTGAGATCTGCTCCGTCCTTAAGCACCTTATTCCCCTTAGGGTCTTTATCGCAGTCCCTGGCAGCCAGGATAAAGGCGGCCAAAAGCGCTGCGGAGAACAAAAGTCCCCAACCGATCTTAAGGAAAGCCAGGAAGAAGATGATCATGGGAAGGCCCAGATATCCCAAAGCCAGGATAAAAAAAGTCCTGTAGGAAATATGGATCTTTTTCTTTTCCGTTCTGCCCATAGCTTATCTCCTTGCAAGATACTTAAAGAATGCCGAGTCCTCATAATCATAGACATAGAACTGTTCGTCTATGGTCTGTACATATGAGGCCGTCTTTATATCACCGAATGAACCGATATCGTCATTTGCCCTGGGGGTTCCATCGAAGGTGGATACCACGATGAGAAGATACATCTGGAAGGCCACCGCCATCATTGTAAGGAGCATAAGGAACGCTCCCACGGTCTTAAGGGAACTCTTAAGGTCTCCCCCGCTCTTTTCGTTCTTCTTTTCGTTCATTACACGGGCGATAGTGGATGCCAGGAGCACCGTGAGCACAAAGAACTCAGGCATGGAGCCCCTCATGGTAAAGTCGTTCTGACCCGAGATCTTATAAATGGGCATGACTGCCAGGGCGATGACCACCACCCAAAACAGGCCGTTTTTCCTGTTATCCTTAAAGACCAGGATAAACGCAGGAAGCACCTCGATAACAAATGTCATGACAAAGGCTATGAGGAACTTTAAGGGATCGCCGTAAAAGCTCCAGGTAAATCCCGACACGGAGGTGGCATTACTGTTGGAAAGATATAAGGGAACGAATAAGAGCACAAAGACAGCAGGTGCCGCGATATTCGTGAAGGAACAGATATTGAGTACTTTCTTCTTTGTCTCCTTTGCACTGAATTCCTTTTTGAAGAGGAGATAGACCGCGATGGGAAGAAGCCCTATGGTAGCCCAGGGGGAGTAAGGGAACATCAGCGCACCGGTAAGTCCCAGGGACCTGTTGTTTCTGGCCATCATAAGAAGGATCACTATGAGCCAGCAGGGGATGCACTGGTTAAATACGTTTATCAGGTTGTTGGCATTACTTATGTAGACGATATGTTCCGTCCAGCCCTCAAGCCACATCCAGCTCTCAGGACCTTTGGCCTGAAAATAGAGATATGGTATGAAATCAAAACCCGAGAAGAAGAGGAACGAAAAGATAACGGCATAAGACTGCCTCTTTATGACCATGGCCATGCCCGTAAGGATCATGATGATGCCCAGGACAGACCATATGTAAAGAAGGATATTTGCAAATGTGAAGCCCAGGATCTTACCTGCAGCGGCAGGGATCATCCAGAAGGACAGATAATACGAAAAGAACACCGGGGTATCCGGGAGCATGTTGTTGACTTCGGGGACAGACTGCTTTGAAAGGTCGTAGATCACAGGCCATCTGTACTCGATAAGGTCATTAAGGATAGCCTTTCTGAAGGCGTGGTCCGTGGTACCCCAGACAAACTCTCCTATGTTGGAAAAGTAAGCGATAGCAAGTGAAAATATGACCACTGCGATAAGAAAGACCGGAGAGAACTTAAAGGCGGTATCTGAAGATAATGCCTTCCCTTCAGGATCCTTAAGAAAGTCCCTGACAGAAAAGAATACGGCTGCACCAAGAATGAGCACCGCGGGGACGGCGATGAGAGCTCTTATCCATCCAAGGATAAAGATCATCACGGGGATCATGAGATAACATAATGCCGCAGCATAAAATGCGGAATAAGATACCGTTATCCCTTTTTCCTTTTTTGTCGTAAGTGTGGAAACTTCTTTCATCTTCCCTCCGCTCCTCAAATTATTTTATATTAATACCTTTCGGTTTGACAATCCGTAACGGCCAAAAATATAATTAGCCATGATGGAAAACGGTAAGGCGAATACTCTTTCAAAAGTGAAGCTCATAATATCCGCGGCTCTTGTCCTCACATATATCGCGGTGCTTTATCTCGCCCTAAATCCGGACGTCACCAACGAATACCGCGCATACTACATAGATGAGATCTCAAAAAGATGGCCGGGCCAGAGCGGCTACGACTGCGTGATCGGAGAGCCCATCGTCTTTAACGAGGACAGCGGGGATCTTAAAAAGATCGACAGGGGCAGGAGCGATGCCACGGAAGAGGGCGTCTTTATCGAGCCTGACCTCACCGTTATATATCTGGACTCGGTCCCTGAGGGGGATTATGTCGTAACCCTCACATTCGGTCCCTCGGATATAGATGATATGATAGATATCTCCGTTACAGGCTGCAGCTTTTCAGAGCAGTTCGTTCCGGATCATCAGTCTGACAATATAGTTCAGATACCCATCTCCCTTCACAGGGATGAAGGATCTGAAGATAATCTCGTGACCATCAGGATAACATCGGGATACCACGAGGATATCCTTCTTAAGGAGGTGGTCCTGGATGAAGCCTGAGTCCCTTAAGAAGACTGCCCCTGATAATAAGACCATCATGCTCCTGGTGGCAGGAGCTTTCCTGATCTCGCGAATAGTCCTGATCCTCATAAACGGATATTTCAACGGGGAGATCTCCCTGGAGACTTTCCTTCGGGACCAGAACAGGTTCGATGCCACCTGGTATCTTTTCACCATGCAGGAAGGTTATCTTCCCTCCCCCTTCGGACATGATACCGGGGATGCGGCCAACTGGGCCTTCTTCCCGCTCATGCCCCTGGTATGCAGGTTCCTTCATAAGATAACGGGGCTTGAATATATCCTTTTCGTGCCGGTATTTAACTCCCTGCTGTTCCTTATCTCACAGTTCGTCATCTTCAAGTACATGATGAAGACGAGGAACGATCTTTACACTGCAGTGGCGGTGCTCCTGTTCTTTAATTTCGGACCTTATACCTTCTATTTTTCCTCCATGTATACGGAGTCCATGTTCATCCTTTTCGTGTCCCTTTTCCTGTGGTTCATGGAAGAGAAGAGATACCTTCTTATGGGCATATGCGGACTTCTTGCAAGTGCCACGAGAAATATCGGAATATTTCTTGTCTTTGCACCCTTTGTCATGACCATCGAGGAGTATCTCAAAAAGGATGGAAAAAAGTCTTTTGCGGACTATATAAGACACCTGTTCTCCGACGCCGATCTTGTGCTGGGAACATGCCTCGTTCCCGCGGGACTATTCTCCTATATCTTCTATCTCTACCGCCTCACGGGAGACGGCCTTGCCTTTCTTCATATCCAGAGGGCATGGAACGAGACTGACGACTACAGTTTCATAAGAGAATTCCTGGGTTCCTTCGGAGCCATCTATGATGCCAGGTTCTACTTCGCAGCCTGGACCATCCTGGGCATGCTGGCACTTATCTTTCTTCTGTATAAAAAGAGATACAGCGAACTTGTCCTCTGCTTTATCTTCATGGCCATACCCCTGTCCGTGAGGATGATCTCCATCCCTAGATATCTCATAGGAAGCCTTATCCCCGTCCTCGCCTGGGCGGGCATGATAAAGGGCCTTAAGTTCAAGGCCCTCCGTATACCTGTCATCATCGCCATCCTGGTGCTGTCATACCTGACCTACAAGGCCTGGTATCTCGCCATGGATATAGTCACCTGATCAGGGCTTTATCTTCTGGTAGTAAAAACAGGCCAGCTGTGTCCTGTCACGGAGATCCAGCTTTGACAGGACAGAGCTCATCATATTCCTGACAGTTCCCTCACCCAGGAACATCTTATCCGCGATCTCCTTGTTAGAGAGTCCGTCTGCCACCAGCTCGATGAGCTCCTTTTCCTTCTCGGTGATGCCGAACTCCTCATAGTCGAATCTCTCCGTCCTGTTCATAAGGTCCGGGAGCTTTTCAACTATCTTTCCTCCGAAGACTATCTGGCCTCCCGCCACAGCTCTTACACTGGAGGGAAGAGTTGCGCATTCCTGCTTCAGGATATAACCCGAGGCACCTATGCCCAGTGCCCTGTTTATATATTCATCGTCGAGGAAGGTGGTGAGAAATAAGATCTTTATATCCTTGTTTTCCTTGAGGATCATCTCCGCCGCATCGATGCCGTTGAGATCATCCATCCTTATGTCCATGACCACCACGTCGGGCTTTTCGGAAAGGGCCGTCTTAACAGCCTCTTTTCCCCCTGATGCCACCAGGCATTCCTCCATATCATCCTCGGCTTCCAGGATAACCTTCAGCGCTCCTGATACCAGGGGATCGTCATCGACTATGAGAACTCTCATCTTTTCTCCTCCTTAGGTATGGTAACGAGAACTGTAAAGCCGTCCGCGTTACTCGTTACATTTGCCCTTCCTCCCAGGGACTGTGCCCTGGATCCTATGTTCTTTATACCGATGCCCTCATCTCCGGATGAGACATCAGAAGTATCGTATTCTTTTTCTTCATTCTTACCGTTATCGAAGACCTTTATCCTCCAGAAGGTAACGTTCTCCACCACCTCGATAAGGACCTTATCGCCCTTTGAGTACTTGGAGATATTCGTCACTGCCTCCTTTATGATACCCAGGATAACGTTCTTTGTCTTGTTGTCCGCAGGGGAATCGATAGATGTCCGGACCTCCACCTCAAACTTTTCCTTAAGGGGTCTTGCAATATCATTTATGCCGATGGAAAGATCGATGGAATCGTCATGGAGTTCATGGACGCTCTTTCTTATACCCGTCATGGCAAGGTCCAGAGTTTTAGCAACGGAGTCCAGCTGCTCCCCCACCTTTTCGTCCTTATTGATTATCTTTATGGCCTGGAGCTGCACGATGACCCTGGTGATCATATGTCCGGTGTTGTCGTGGATCTCCCGGGCTATCCTGTTTCTCTCCTTGAGGGTGGCAGTGTAGATCTCATTATCGGCATTCTTCATGATCTCCTCCCCCAGCCTTCTGGCGTTAAGGGATTCGAGTCTCGCATCATCATATTTTTGTCTTATCTTCTCCTCTGTCATATAGTCGCGTACACTTTTGACGGCCAGATATAGTGCCACCAGGGAAAAGAAGATGATAAGAAGTGTCATATACATTTCAGCTGCCTTCATCACACCACAGAGGACAAGCGATACCGCCAGCACTCCCCTGATGATATAGGACGCAGGGGAAGGGATCTTCCTGTCACAGGAACCCAGGGCATATACAGCCGGGGGGATGAGGATGAAAGCCTCCTGGATATATAACGTTGCCGGGATCAGAGCAGCAGCTATGATCATGGCGGCATATTCCTCTTTCCGGAGTTCTGTGAAGAAAAGGATTATGAGGGATGAGAGTACAAATACCACATCCGCCCCTCCGATACTGCCCATGGAATCCATGAGCATCAGAAGGACGGTGCCGGTAATTATTATCGCTTTATCCGCAAGTCTCCAACTCATAATGACATTATATCATCCTGCTGACCTGCCTATCCTTGAACTTTTCACGAAAGCGCCTGCGGTGGCAAATGCAATGGCAAATACTGCCTGGATGCCTATGCACATGAGGAACTTCTCAAGATCAAAATCCACACCTGAATATGATGTGTTTATCATGTTGTTTGCAAGGACAGACCAGTACATAGGCAGGAACTTGGCTACCTTGAGAACGTTCTCTCCCAGGAACTCCTGCGCAACAAAAACTCCGCAAAGGAAGCTCATCCCCAGGCTGACGATATTTGTTACCATGGTCAGGGTATTGGGAGCAATGGGCAATGATGTGATAAGGGATGCCATTGCACAGCTGAACAACATGGTGACAAAGAGGTTAAGTGCCACAGCCCACCAGTATTCACTCATCAAGGGGCCGCCTGATCCCAGGACCAGATTTATGATCATAAAGACTGCCCAGATCACAACTCCGCAGGTGATTAGTCCCAGTGTATTGACAAGGCTTATCTTTTTCTTTCCCACCGGGGATGTATCGATCCTGTTGTTGATCTTCTCGTCACTGTTGGCAATGACAGTATGTCCAACTCCCAGGCAAAGGAATCCGAAGATGAGGTAACAGAAGAACTGATCTGTGTAGAAAAGGGTAAAATCTGAAGTCCTGACTTCCTTTTCCTCCACGACCTCCTGGATGGATGTTTCCCTGGACATGAGTTCCACTGCTTTTTCTGAAGCTTCCTCAATGTCATATCCCATGGCCTCGTAGGATCTCTCGGCAGTCATAAAGCTGTTTATCTGCTCTTCCACGAAGTAGGTGGAGGATCCGGAGGAAAGGGACGTAAGATATTCGATCTCTCCCTCGCCTTCACCGAAGCCCTCAGGAATTGTCATGTGGTAGTCGGAAAGACAGAAGAAGACTATGTCCCTGATGGAACTGTCAGACTTGTCCTTCATATCCGTCACCTCGTTGCCTTTTGAGAGGTATTCGATGAGGCCTCTTGATACCGGAGAGTCGTCATTATCCACATAGCTGATCTTTGAAACGACATTTACTGTCGTATCACCAACGGAGCCTGATGATGATACGAAGATAAGGGAAACTATCATCACTGCCATGATGACTGCATATATGATGATACCCGTCTTGTTGTTCCTGAGTATCCTGAAAAAATTCTTATAGAGATGCATATTTCTCCCTCCTTAATACGAAGACACCGATGGCGATGAAGATCAATGTTGTTACCAGTATCTTGGCTATATCCATGTAAAAGCCTGTATAGTCACCGCAGATAGCAAGCTTATAGAAGGCCATGTTCATGACGGTTGCCGGATTGATATCGTTGATGAAAGGCGCATACTTTTCGAATACTCCGGGAAGCTGCTGGATCATCTCTCCTGAAAGGAATACCGATATCATCACGACTGATGTGGTCTTGTTTCCTCTGTTGTCCGTGGAGCCCTTAAAGATGGTTCCGCATATAACTCCGAACCCCAGGGAGAAGAGTATGCTCGATGCTACGAAAAGAAGGAGCTTCGGTATACTGTTCCCCAGGGAGATATCCATTACATATCTCATGAACAGCAGCTGGATCAGCACTATGACAAAGGATATGGAGAACTTTGAAAGGAATGAACTGATGATCATCCGGCTCTTTTTTGCAGAAGATACTGAAAGCCTCATGGCATCCGCTGATACATCGGCACAGAGTTCACTGACTATGGCAACTCCGCTCATGGAATTGAAGAATATACCCATGACAAGTGTGCTGTAGAAAAACCAGGAATAAGGGTCAGGATCTTCAGAAAAGGCACTCTGCGCAGGCTTTGTATAAGATACCTCCTCCAGGGTATTATCCAGGACTGCCTGTGCGGAACCGGGATCCTTCTCATATGCTTCCATGATAAGATCGTAGTTCCTTATATAGGAGTCGCATACTGCCTTTGCCATATATGCCGATGTCGCGCTGTGTCCCGGAGCAAGAAAGACCTTTATATCGTCCGCCTTCACTTCAAAGAGGATCTCATATTCACCATCCTCCAGGGACTTTTTTGCCGGCTCGACGGAGGCGGCATAGTCAAGGTCAAAATAGTAGTTATCCCCATTCTCGTCGGACATCTCATCCATGAGCGACTGGAAGTTATATACGAATACTCCGGTGTCCTCCGTGACCACGCAGGTCTTCATGGGATCGATGCTGTTCTCTATATCATAGATATTGCCAAAGGCGATATGCATAAATGTCATCAGGGCCAGCGGGAAGATCATCGACCAGAAGACAAACTGCTTTTCGCGAAGTCTCTTTTTGAGAAAATACTTAAACATGATGTCCTCCTTACTCGTCCCTCAGGTTCTTGCCTGTAAGTTCCAGGAATACGTCATTTAAGGTGGGCTGCTCGGAGAAGATCTTCTTCATCTTGTAGCCTCTTTCCTGGAGGATATTGATGATATCGATAACGTTGTGCTTGCCGGATCCTGCCTCTACCTTGAGAAGGTCCTTTTCGTACTCCACGTTATAGATATTTTTCATCTCTCTTATGTATGTGATGGTATCCTCATCCACACCCGCTGCCTCGATGGTGATGATCTCACTCTTCTTGATCATGTTCTTGAGCTCATCGATGGTGCCTTCTGCGATCTTGTGGCCCTTATCCAGGACTACTACGTAATCACAGATCTGCTCCACCTCTTCCATATAGTGGGATGTGTATACGATGGTGGCGCCGCTGTTTCTGAGTTCCACGATACCTTCCAGGATCTTGTTGCGGCTCTGGGGGTCTACTGCCACCGTGGGCTCGTCGAAGAAGATGAGCTTGGGCTTGTGGGCGATACCGCAGGCGATGTTCAGCCTTCTCTTAAGTCCTCCGGAGAGCTTCTTCGGCTTAAACTTTGCGAAGTCGCCGATGGATACGAAGTCAATGGCTTCCTTTACATATTCCTTTCTCTTTGCGGGATCCTTGATGTAAAGGCCGCAGAAGAAATCGATATTTTCGTAGACTGTAAGGGAGTCATAGAGAGCCAGGTCCTGGGGTACGATACCGATATCCTTCTTGATGTCATAGGACTTGGGAGTCATATCCTTACCGAAGATGGTGATGCTTCCCTTGTCATATTCAAGAAGTGACAGGATGCAGTTGATGGCGGTGGTCTTTCCGGAGCCGTTGGGTCCCAGAAGTCCGTAGATCTCCCCCTGCTTTACCTTGAGGTCCAGATGGTCAAGTGCGATAAGTTCCTTATATCTCTTAACAAGTCCTTCTACTTTGATAACATCACTCATAACGATGCCTCCTTTTCTCTTATGACATCATTATCCCCGAAAAGAGCCTCTGTTATAAGTGAGTCCCGTCACCAAAACGACATGACATTTGTCACAACAGAACTTGAAAGCCTACTAAATCAGTAGTATTATAGGTATATTACTCAAGATAAGGGGAATCAGCATGAAGATCTCTACAAAAGGAAGATATGCACTCCGCATGCTCATAGATCTGGCCACTCATCCCTCGGACGAGTTCGTGGCATTAAAGGCCATCGCGGAAAGACAGGAGATATCCAAGAAGTATCTTGAACAGATCGTACCCATCCTTAACAGGACCGATCTTCTCATCACCAACAGGGGCTTCCAGGGCGGCTACAAGCTTGGAAGGTCTGCAGACAAGATCTCCGTAGGTGAGATCCTCCGCCTCACAGAAGGCGATCTCGCCCCCGTTGCCTGCATAGCCGGCGGAACAGTTAACTGCGACAGGAGCATCGACTGCCCCACCCTTCCCGTATGGCAGGGACTTGATAAGGTCATAAACGAATACCTGGACGGCATCACCCTTCAGGACATCATCGACCAGGCTCCCGACCACTCCAACGACTACGTTATCTGATGACAAAACAGAACCGTCACCATTTGTCACATCATCTGCTCTTACCACTTTTCCTCCTTCCACACATTTTCCGCATTTTTTGAACATTTTTGCGGAAGATCGTGTGAAAACACACATTCTTCCTCAAAAAATCTATTTTTATGAGGTAATTGTGTGGAAACAAAACAAACAACAAAAGAGAGCTGCCGGATGGCAGCTCTCTTTTTTATTTAGTTATTCTTTTCTTACTCTGTGAAGAGCTGTGTTGAAAGATATCTGTCACCTGTATCGGGAAGGAGTGCTACGATCTTCTTACCCTTGTTCTCAGGTCTCTTGGCAAGCTCTGTTGCAGCCCATACTGCAGCACCTGCAGATATACCAACGAGAAGGCCTTCTTTTCTTGCGATCTCTCTTCCGATCTCGAATGCATCATCATTCTCAACAGTGATGATCTCATCGTAGATCTCTGTGTTGAGCGTATCAGGTACAAATCCTGCACCGATCCCCTGGATCTTATGAGCTCCTGCTGTTCCCTTTGAAAGAACAGGAGATCCTGCAGGCTCAACAGCAACTACCTTGACGTCTGCCTTCTTGCTCTTAAGGAATTCACCTACACCGGAAAGTGTACCGCCGGTACCAACACCTGCTACGAAGAAATCCACATCACCATTGAGGTCCTCCCAGATCTCAGGGCCTGTTGTTGCCTTATGGATAGCCGGATTGGCAGGGTTGACGAACTGACCGGGGATAAAGCTTCCCTCGATCTGCTGATGAAGCTCCTCAGCCTTGGCGATAGCACCCTTCATGCCCTTTGCACCTTCTGTAAGTTCGATCTTTGCTCCATATGCCTTAAGAAGGTTTCTTCTCTCAACGCTCATGGTCTCAGGCATAGTAAGGATGATGTCATATCCTCTTGCAGCAGCAACAGCTGCAAGACCGATACCCGTATTACCACTGGTGGGCTCGATGATGGTCGCACCGGGCTTAAGAAGGCCCTTAGCCTCAGCATCGTCGATCATTGCCTTGGCGATCCTGTCCTTTACACTTCCTGCGGGATTAAAATACTCGACCTTCGCATAGATCTCAGCTTCAAGGTTATTATTCTTGATATAGTTTGACAGTCTGAGAAGCGGTGTGTTTCCGATCATGTCGGTTACCTTGTTATAAAGTGCCATAGTTATATTCTCCTTTTTTATGTTTATATAGGACTGGATATCGTCAAATGCCTATAACTCCTATAGGTATTATTCTAACATCTGTGTTTTCTTTGTCAACTCTGATTTTGATAGTGAAATTTTTTTCGAAAACCCTATTGACAACGCCTTTTCCTATCTGTACAATCAGACGCATAACTTATCCTATCGGTTTGGTAGGAATTATCGAAAGGAGGTACATTCCATGTATAGCGTAGTCTTTTTGATGCTCCGTCGTAATTACAGGAACGGACGAATGTGCCTCCCTGTCTGCTGTTGATCATAGCAGCGCTTTCCATTTAAATAACCATATTTACACAAACAACATAAGTCATTCGGTGACTTCTTTCCGGCGCGGCTTTAGTCCGCCCCGGGGAAGTTTCCGGCAATCCAAAACAACAAAAAACAATTATAGAAAGAGGTAACCATTATGGCTTTTAATTACGACAATAACTACAGATTTGAAACTATCCAGCTCCACGCAGGTCAGGAACAGCCCGATCCTACAACAGACGCAAGAGCAGTACCCATCTACCTTACATCTTCTTATGTATTCCATAACTCCCAGCATGCAGCTGACAGATTCGGACTCAAGGATTCAGGTAATGTTTACTCCAGGATCACAAACCCCACTCAGGACATCTTCGAGCAGAGGATCGCAGCTCTTGAGGGTGGTGTCGCAGCTCTCGGCGTAAGCTCCGGTGCTGCAGCTATCGCCAATACACTTCAGGCTCTTGCTCATTCCGGTGACCACATCGTTGCAGCAAACAACATCTACGGCGGCACATTCAATCTCCTGAGACATACTCTTCCTCTTTATGGTATCGAGACAACATTCGTAGATCCCCTCAATCTCGATGAGATCGAAGCAGCTTTCCAGGAGAACACAAAGGCTGTTCACATCGAGACACTTGGAAACCCCAACTCAGAAGTAGTCGATATCGAGGCTATCGCAAAGATCGCCCACAAGCACAATGTTCCCCTTGTAGTAGATAATACATTCGCTACACCTTACCTTGTAAGACCCATCGAGTACGGTGCTGATATCGTTGTCCACTCTGCAACCAAGTTCATCGGCGGACATGGAACCTCCATCGGTGGTGTCATCATCGACTCCGGTAAGTTTGACTGGATCGGTTCCGGCAAGTTTCCCTGGCTCACAGAACCCAACCCTTCCTACCACGGACTCAGCTTTGCCAAGGATGTAGGAGCACCCGCATTCGTAGTTTACATCAGGACTATCCTCCTCAGGGATACAGGTTCAACTCTTTCACCTGTTCACGCTTTCGTATTTCTGCAGGGACTTGAGACACTTTCCCTCAGAGTAGAGCGTCACGTTGAGAACGCCCTTAAGGTAGTAAAGTTCCTCGAGAATCATCCCCAGGTTGAAAAGGTAAATCACCCTGCAGTTTCCAAGGATGCTTCACAGCAGGAGCTCTACAAGAAGTACTATCCCAACGGCGGTGGATCTATCTTCACATTTGAGATCAAGGGCGGCGCAAAGGAGGCACAGGCTTTCATCGACAAGCTTCAGATCTTCTCTCTCCTTGCAAATGTAGCAGATGTTAAGTCCCTTGCCATCCATCCGGCATCCACAACACACTCCGAGGATTCCGAGGAAGAACTGGCACTTCAGGGTATCAAGCCCAACACCATCAGACTTTCCATCGGTACTGAGCACATCGACGATATCCTTGCTGATATCTCACAGGCTTTTAACTGATCATTATTAAAATCAACTTCTGTCATATGAATAACACCCCTGTGCTCCCATGCACAGGGGTGTTTAAATGTCATCAATTGTAGTACTTCCGTCGGGCTGTCACATACCGACCTCGTCAATGATCTCGTTGGTTACATAAGAGATGCTGTCATTATGAGACTCAAGCGATGATGCAGCATTCTTAGCTCTGTTTATGTATGTTCCGACATTCATCACGAGGACTGCGGCCAATATAACAATGATGGCGATCACTAATACCATCTCGATCAATGTGAAGCCGACTTTGCTTTTTCTGATCTTTTTCATGTCCACATCCTCCTTTATATGATAATTAATTATATATCAAATATGGCGAGAATGTGAACTAAATACAGAGGAATTGTGTTATGCAACTTGCATAAACAATTATTTTTGACAAACTTCTGTCACAATTGTTCTGATGATCAGAGCTGTACCTCTATTACTTCGATCTTAACAGGCTCAAGGGGCTTGTCGGCATAATCTGTCTTTACGGAAGCGATCCTGTCGACCACATCCATACCCTCAACTACCTTGCCGAAAGCAGCATACTGTCCGTCGAGGTGGGGTGCATCCTCATGCATGATGAAGAACTGGGATCCTGCAGAATCAGGAGCCATTGCCCTTGCCATGGAAAGAACTCCCCTGGTGTGCTTAAGGTCATTTCTGATACCGTTGCTTGCGAACTCACCCTTGATGGTATATCCTGGGCCGCCCATACCTGTTCCGTCAGGACATCCGCCCTGGATCATGAATCCGGGGATGATCCTGTGGAATGTAAGGCCGTTATAGAAACCGTTGCCTGCCAGCTTGATGAAGTTTTCGACTGTGATGGGAGCAATCTCGGGATAAAGCTCTGCCTTTATCACTCCGCCGTCTTCCATCGTGATCTTGATCATGGGATTTGCCATTTTCTTTTCTCCTTATTGCTTATGCTTTCTGAAATTGTGAAGGATATCATCCTTGATCTTCCACAGTTCAGGTGAAAGGTCGACATAGTATCTGTGGGGATTCTCAAATCTCTTGACTGCATCCCAGAGAGTATCCAGTTCCTTGGTGCAGTAGTTCTTGATATCTCCGATGGAAGGCTTTTCGTATACCAGCTTTCCGTTCTGGAAGATGGGTACCAGGAGCTTTCTTGTGGTGTAGTTCTCCAGTGTCTTTGTCTTCCATGTCTCGATGGGATCGAAGATATCATAGGGCTCACCCTCGGGGATCTTCTCACCTACAACGAAAAGAACGTCAGCCATAGCCTTGCCGGTAGCCTTGTCGTAGAACCTTACGATCTCCTTGTTGCAGGGAGTCGTTACCTTGCCGGCATTTTCGGAGATCTTCATCTTGGGGATGACATTTCCGCTTTCGTCCTCGACTGCAGAGATCTTGTAGACACCTCCAAAGACAGGCTCTGCCTTGGAAGTGATGAGCCTCTCGCCTACACCGAAGGAATCGATGCATGCACCCTGGCTTATAAGGTCCCTGATGATGTACTCGTCCAGGGCATTTGATACTGTGATCTTACAGTCTGTAAGACCTGCCTCATCCAGCATCTTTCTTGCCTTCTGTGTCATATATGTAAGGTCACCGCTGTCGATACGGATACCGAGAAGCCTCTTGCCCATGGGCTCAAGGACTTCCTTTGCACATCTGATGGCATTGGGTATACCGCTCTTTAAGACATCATATGTATCCACGAGAAGGAGTGTCTTGTCGGGATATGACTCGGCATAAGCCTTGAATGCCTCGAACTCATTGTCGAAGAGCATTACCCAGCTGTGGGCCATGGTACCTGAAAGAGGTATATCGAACTGCTGTCCGCAGATGGTACATGATGTTCCTGCTACGCCTGCGATATATGCTGCGCGGGCACCGAGTACAGATGCGTCAAATCCCTGGGCTCTCCTGGCACCGAACTCCATGATGGGCCTTCCCTCTGCTGCCCTTACGATCCTTGCCGTCTTTGTTGCGATAAGGCTCTGGTGGTTGATGGTGCAGAGAAGTGCAGTCTCAAGGAGCTGCGCCTGAAGGACAGGTCCTCTAACCTTGATGAGGGGCTCTCTGGGGAATACTACTGTTCCCTCGGGGATTGCCCAAACGTCACACTTGAACTCGAAGTTTCTGAGGTAGTCGATAAACTTCTCATCAAATCCGTAGTTTCCGAGGAATACAAGATCCTCCTCCGAGAACTTCAGATTGTCGAGATAATCGATGACCTGCTCGAGGCCTGCCATGATGGCATATCCGCCTCCCTCGGGAACATCTCTGAAGAACATATCAAAGAATACGATCTTGTCTGCGTTCCCGCCGTCGAGATAGCCTTTGCCCATGGTAAGCTCATAAAAGTCCGTGAGAAGGCTCATATTAGTCCTGTCATTCCACATATTTTCCATACCGGATACCTCTTTTTCTCTAGATTAAGGCCTTTCTATTATACACCCATATCAGCCTGCATACATTATTCCGGACAATACATCTTCCTCGTTTACACCGTTGATGGTGCGTGGATAATCGTTATTGTCGTAGGTAAGGTAATACTGCTGTCCACTTTCTATATCTTCCACTATGGCAGTATTGGAGTAGCCGTATGCCAGGACTATCTTAAGATCTGTTCCCGAGGGGATAGTGGCAGACTGGCCGTCGGGGTAGCTTATAGTATCCACATCCATAAGAGTCGTTAAGATCTGTCCTCCCGTTGCATATCCGAAGGATCCGTTGAGATCAAATATTCCGTTGAGATCATCATCCTCCGCATCTGTTATAAACTCTGCGGGATACAGAACATTATAGGAACTGAAAAGATGCGTCCTCTGACAGATATATAGACCGTGGGGATCTGTGGGGATACAATCCTCTATGACAGTGTCAGAGGGATAATACTGGCTCATATATGTATTGACCAGCTCGATGGGACCACCAGTCACCTTTCCCTGGAATTCGTTAAGCAAAACAGGTGAGTCAGAGCTTATATCGAAAGCATAAGTGGTATTATAATCGTTGTCGCTGTTTACCAACACGAAAAGGTAATACCCTCCGTCAACACTCAGAAGATCCACATATCCGCCGTAGCCATAGATATCGGTTATGGAGGCAGTATTGCCGTTTACGTTGATATCGACAGCCGTGGTATTTCCATATTCGTCACCTTCGTATGTGATCTCCAGGCTGTCGAGAAGTCCGTCGCCGCCCATATCGGTGTAGATGGACACAACATCATTATCTTCGAAAAGCTCTCCATACTGACAGTAATAATCGTCACCACCCGGGACGAATGCATCTGTGAAAAGGTACTCATTACCTATATAAAGTGTCTTGTAGTAACTGCCATCCGGTGCTATCACAGTGATGCCATCATTCTCGATGAAGAAGGATACATCCCCCGAATCAAAATCCGCAAAGGAGGATATGGGACAGCCACGGTCTGTCATTGTCTGGCAGAAAGAGGCCTCGTCGGCGATGATATCTCCGATAAGGACCTGCTCACCTGTCTGTACATTAAAGTTTATCCCACAAAGGGTGGATTCAGAATAATAATCATTCTTCTCTGTCTGAACTCCGCTGAAGAAGGCACTGTCAGCTCTCTTCATATAAAAGCTCCTGAAAAGGCTCTTGGACTGAACGATGGTCTCGGCATCAGTCTGTGCCTGATCATTAAATGAGGACAGGCTCTGGTCAAGAGCAGGATAAGCTGCTTTGGAATCCTCGGTTAGTTCAAGCAGATAGTAGCCTGCCGAATAAGGTGAATCATCATAAGTATACTGATAAGAACATGCCACCTGGGGATGATCTCCGGATCCTGAGACCGTGACAGAAGGCGCAGGGGCATCAGTTGCTTCCGTTTCATCTGGCAGCCTTCGGCTCTCGGATGTCTCAGAAGTCTCCTCTGTTTCAGAGGTCTCTGTCTCCTCCTCTTCTTCCTCCTCATCCTCGTCTTCGTCCTCATCGTCATCCTTATCTCTTGAGCTCTTTTTATTACCGCCCATAAGATCTTCTATGACAGAACATGAAGTAAATGAAACAAAGGAAAAGCACATGGCAAGGATTACCATGAGGGATATCATCGATCTGAATCTTTTCATCATTTATCCTCCCTTAAATAGAAAAGCTCCGGGGTCTCCCCCGGAGCTTAATTATAGCATTGTGACCTAAAGACTTAAATCAGCCATACGGCTTATTATCAATCCTTAACGATCTCCTTGACGGATGTTGCAAGTCCTGCGATACCCTGGATCTCGGAAGGGATGATGATCTTTGTAGCCTTGCCGTCTGCTACCTTCTCCAATGCCTCAAGGCTCTTGATGGCAACAAGTCCCTTGTCTGCCTGTACGTCCTTGATCATCTGGAGGCCCTTAGCTGTAGCTTCCTGTACTGCAAGGATAGCCTGAGCCTGACCTTCAGCCTCGCGGATAGCTGATTCCTTCTTAGCCTCAGCTCTGAGGATAGCTGACTCCTTCTCACCTTCTGCTACTCTGATAGCTGCTTCCTTCTGACCTTCTGCGATAAGGATAGCCTCTCTCTTTTCACGCTCAGCCTTCATCTGCTTCTCCATGGCTACCTGGATCTCACGGGGAGGGATGATGTTCTTGAGCTCAACTCTGTTGACCTTGATTCCCCAGGGATCTGTTGCCTCATCCAGGAGCTCTCTCATCTTTGTGTTGATGATGTCACGGCTGGTAAGTGTCTGGTCGAGTTCCAGATCACCGATGATGTTACGGAGTGTTGTAGCGGAAAGGTTCTCGATAGCGGAGATCGGGCGCTCGATGCCGTATGCGAAGAGCTTGGGATCTACGATCTGATAGAAGAGAACTGTATCGATCTGCATTGTAACGTTATCCTTTGTGATAACGGCCTGAGGTGCAAAGTCTGCTACCTTCTCCTTAAGTGTGATCTTCTTGGCTACTCTGTCGATCACCGGTACCTTGAAGTGGATACCTGTATCCCATGTTGTCTTATATGTACCAAGGCGCTCGATGATGAATGTTGTTGCCTGAGGTACTACCTTGATGCATGAGATTGCAAAAATGATAAGAATTACTGCGATAACGATTGCTACGATATGCATTTTTTTTTCCTCCTAAATGATATTCCTTGTATGATTATTCCTCGTTTTCAACTCTGACCTTAACGCCTTCCATCGAGATGACCTTGACTTTTGTCCCCTCCTCGATGGTCTTGTCAGCCTTTGCGCTCCAGACCTGGCCCATTACCTTGATCTGTCCCTTGCCCTCGATGGGATCGATAGTCTTGATGACTATACCTTCCTTGCCGATGACACGGTCTGCGTTAGTAGGCTCCAGCTCTCTCTTGTGCTTCTGATCGAGCATAGGCTTTACCCATATCATGCAGATTATAAAGCAGATGACAGAAACTGCTACCATCGCTATAAGCTGCCCCGTCTCGGATACTCCGCACAGATCGAGTACCGCGGCTACTGCACAACCTGCAGCGCACCAGATCGTGGTAAGTCCGAGTGTGATCGCTTCAATAATAAGGAAGACAACTGTAAGGACTGCCCAGATCACCCACATAGGGATACCCATGACCATAGTGTTATACCTCCCTTTCGTAATATTAAATTGATATTATCATCAGGGATTTTTGTTTTCAATAAAAGGGAGACCAACTTATACAATTCTTTAACTTTGGTAAATCATTGCTTTAGGAACCGCATTATTGCAGAGGTTCACGCCACTTTTCCCAGTCGTAGAACACCTCTTCAAGGGTAAGTCCGTGGGGTGGAAGTGTCTTTCCTGCGTTCTCCCTTTCGGGGTGCTCGAAAAGCCCTGCCACATCATCTACCGTCAGCTTTCCGATGCCCACATAAAGAAGCGTTCCCGCGATGATCCTCACCATATTGTAAAGAAAAGCCTCTCCCCTTACCTCGATCTCGATGACTCCGGAGGGCGTCTTCTCCACGTTGACGGAGAAGAGCTTTCTTATGGTGGTATTCGCGGAGCTTCCCGCCGCACAGAAAGCCGCGAAATCGTGCTCCCCCGCCATAAGGGCGGCGGCAGATCTCATGAGCTCTATGTCGGGAGAATATGTGCAGAAATATGAATACCTTTCCAGAAGGGGACTTCTTGTCTGTCCGCAGAAGATCCTGTACACATATCTCTTCCCCAGGGTATTAAACCTTGCATTAAAGTCGGGCTTAACATAGTATGCCCTTTTCGCGGAAAGATCCGGTGGAAGGAGTGAATTAAGAGCCAGGGGGATCTTATCTTCGGGTATAAAAAACGGGACGTCCGCGGAGGAAACGTGCTCCCTTGCGTGAACACCGGAATCCGTCCTTGAACATCCCGTTACTTTTATATCAGTCTTATATAACTCTGACAGAGCCTTATTCAGTTCCTCCTGAACGCTCCTGCCGTTATCCTGGATCTGAAATCCTACGAAATCAGTTCCGTCATATTCACATGTCAGAGCGATGCGGGGCATATCTTATCAGACAGCGCTCTTCTTACCGTCGAGACCGTCGTCTACACATGACTTACCCATCATGGCTGCTCCTACGATACCTGCATCATTACCCATCTCAGCGAGCTTGATGGTGGTCTTCTTTACGCCGGGTCCGAAGTAAGGCCTGGACAATGTCTTCTCCTGAAGAGGGATAAGGAGGGGATCACCCTCGTTGCAGACACCGCCTCCGATAACGAGTACCTCGGGCATGAATGTGTTGATGGCATTTGCAAGACCGTCAGCCATGTAATCTGTATACATATCTACGACCTTTGCACCGGCCTCGTCACCCAGCCTCTGAGCCTCGAAGGCTGTCTTGCCGCTGACCTTTCCGTCTCTTGCGATGAGCTCGTTGAGCTTGGAGTCAGGGTTAGCTTCTGCAGCTTCCCTTGTCATCCTGATAAGAGCGCTTGCGGAGCTGTATGCCTCGAAGCATCCCTTTCTTCCGCAGGAGCACTGCTGTCCGCCGGATACGATGACCGTATGTCCGAACTCGGAACCTGCCTGGTTGAATCCTGAATAGATCCTTCCTCTTACGATGACACCTGCACCTACGCCTGTCCCCAGAGTGATGGTAACAGATTCCTTTGTGCCCTTTGCAGCACCTGCGACTGCCTCAGCCATAGCTGCGCAGTTTGCGTCATTATCGATATATACAGGGAGATCTACGACTTCCCTGATGAGAGCTCTCATGGGTGCCATGTTGAAGGGAAGGTTGTTTGAGTAAACAAGTACGCCTGCCTCATTATCGGGTGTTCCGGGGGAACCGATACCGATGGCGCTGATATCCTCGAGCTTGAGGGAAGCATCCTCGATGACCTTGAGAGCAAGAGTACCCATATCATGGATGATCTCCTCCATGGGACGCTCAGCCCTTGTCTTGATGCTGTCCTTGTTGAGCATCTCGCCGCTGTCTGTTACGATACCGGCCTTGATATTCGTGCCTCCGAGATCTATACCTACATAGTATGCCATTGGAGTTTCTCCTTCTTATGTTTTTTTTAACGGGCGCCCGAAAAAAGCGCCTAAATATTTTAACACAACAGAGCGCCTTTTGTCTTTATCTTATAAGAAAATCCACCACCACGGGAACAGCGGCACCAAAGGCGAAAACGACTGCCACGGCCACATCCCTCAAAGTGATCTTAAGAGGGTTGAGCTTAGTCCTTCCCTCACCGCCTCTGTAGCATCTGGCATCCATGGCCACCGCCAGTTCCTCAGCCCTCTTGAAGCTGGATACGAACAGGGGCACCAGCACCGTGATGTAGCCTTTGACCCTGTTGATCAGAGAACCGTTGTCATACTCCGCACCCCTGGACATCTGGGCCTTCATTATCTTGTCAGTCTCGATGGCGAGAGTGGGGATGAACCTTAGTGCGATGGACATCATCATGGCCATCTCATGTACCGGCACCTTTATGACCTTCAATGGTGCGAAAAGGCTCTCCAGCGCATCTGATAGCTTAAGGGGCGTGGTGGTAAGTGTCAGAATCACCGACGTGGATAATATGAGGAACATAAGCCTCAGTGCCATGAGCACAGCCATATATGCACCCTCATCAGTAAAGGAGATGAAGTGCCAGGAGAAAAGGATCTCTCCGCCCCTGATGGAGAAAAGGTTTATCAGGAATATAAATGCCGCCAGGGGGATCACCGGCTTCACCGTGGACCATACGATCCTGGGAGGGATCTTCGCGATGATATACTGGACCAGTGTCACTATACCCGCCAGGAGAAGTCCCCAGCCTGTCTTGAGCATAAAGATGGATACGAGATAAAGAAGATAAAGTACCGCCTTTACCCTGGGATCCGTGGTATGAAGGACCGATCCGGTCTCATAGTATCTTCCGAGGCTGATCTTATCGGTCATGTCCGCCTCCCTTGTGCCTTAAGACACATGACACTATGGCCGAAGCTTCGTCCGCCACGTTATTCTTCGTATCCTCAAAGACGATGCCCTTGAAATGACCTGCCAGTTCCGCCTTTACACAGTCGGAGAAATCATAGAGTATAGGTCTCAGTATTCCTGTCTTCGATGTAAAGGAAGCATCTGAAAAGAGTTCTCCCGGGGTCTTCACCGCCATGATCCTTCCGTCCCTGATGCAGCAGATCCTGTCGCAGATCCTTGCAGCCTCATCCATGTTATGGGATACGATGACGATGGTGCATCCTTTTGCCCGGAGTCCCTTTATAAGGGATATCATCTCCCTCTTTCCCCTGGGATCCAGACCCGAGGCAGGTTCATCCAGCACGAGTATCTCAGGCTTCATGACCAGGACACCTGCAATGGCTACACGCCTCTTCTGTCCTCCGGACAGGTCAAAGGGACTGAGCTCCAGGAAATCTGAAGTAAGTCCCACCATCTCCAGAGCAGTTATTACCCGCTCCTTCTTCTCTTCATCAGACAGGCCGCTCTTCCTTATGCCGTAGGAAACATCCTTATAGACTGTCTCCTCGAAGAGCTGGTACTCGGGATACTGGAAGACAAGTCCCACCTTCTCCCTTATATCCCTGAGCTGCTTTCTGTTCCTGGTGGAATAAGTCTTCCCTCCGCAGAAGAGCTTCACATCGCCCTCCTGGGGACGCATAAGTCCGTTTAAGTGCGTGATGAGGGTGGTCTTTCCGCAGCCGCTCTTTCCAACTATGCCCAGCACCTCACCCTCATATATATCCAGGTCCATATTACTGATGGCGTAGTTCTGTCCGTTGTCATAGGAATAGCTCAGGGCTGATACCTCAAGGACAGTCTTTCCCGACGCAGCAGCATGAGGCTCTGAAACATCCGGGACAGCTGTATCTGATGATAGACCTGTCAGCATCCTTGATATGGCAGCTGAACATGTAAGATCATCTTTTATGTCAGAAGGCTCTATGGAAGAACCTGTTATATCAGCGACAGCAGATACGAGATCACAGTTGACCGGAAGCTCCAGCCCTGATCTCATGACAGCCTCCTTATCAGAGAAGACCTCCTCGGGAGTCCCGCTTCTTACCACCAGTCCATCCTCCATTATGAAGACCTTCTCGCATCTCTGGGCCTCGGTCATGTCGTGGGTTATGGTGATGACTGTCATATTCCTCTCGGTCCTGAGCCTTTCCACCGTCTGCAGGAACTCCTCCCTGCTTAATGGATCCAGCATGGCCGTAGCCTCATCCAGGATCAGGATCTTCGGTCTCATGGCAAGAGCACCGGCAATAGCAAGCTTTTGCTTCTGGCCTCCCGAGAGTTCAGTAGTCATCCTCCTTGAAAGATCATAAAGGCCTACAGCCTTCAGGGAATCATCGACGACTTCGCGGAGTTCCGGAAGCGGTACTCCCAGATTCTCTGGCCCGAAGGCAACATCCTCCTCCACTGTCGTTCCAACTATCTGATTGTCGGGATTCTGAAAGACACAGGCGCAGTTCTCCCTTATCTCCCAGAAGTGTTCCCTGTCCTTCGTATCATATCCGAAAACGGCAACCCGCCCCTCGTCAGGGACTTCGAGTATATCTATCACTTTTGCAAATGTGGACTTTCCGGAACCGTTGGGACCTAAAACAGCAACATAAGATCCTTCCTCCACTTGAAGATCCGCACCCTTAAGGGCATGCTTGCGCGTAACGTTCCCCATGCCGTCATCGGAAACGTATGTATAGTGAACTCCTGTTGCCTCAACTACATTGCACATAGCATTATATTTTACTACAAATCTCCCACTGTCTTCGACTATAAGATATGTGATCGTCCTAAATAGTGGCCTATGCAGGACACCGGTCAGGGCATTTTCAGGACAAATAAAAGAGCTGCCTCCATGAGACAGCTCTTTTTAAGTCATTCTTTAACGTTTATCAAACGAACTCAAGGATAGCCATCTCGGATCCGTCACCGCGTCTTGCGCCGATCTTAACTACTCTTGTGTATCCGCCTGTTCTGCCGGCATACTTGGGAGCGATCTCGTCGAACATCTTGTTGACGGGGTTGATAACGTTACCCTCGGAATCGTGGCTCTTAAGGAGCCAGTAAGCCATCCTCTTTCTTGCAGCAAGTCTTGAAGGGCTGTCAACCTGGACAGTCTTTGTCTTGACCTCACGGTCAACTACATCATACTTGTTGCCGTTCTTGCTTGTCTTGGAAACAAGGACCTTCTTGCCCTTACCATCAAGCTTAGCCTCGGAAACTGTAACATCCTTTGTTGTGAAGTTGTCCTTTTCCTTAATAGCCTCTGTAATGAGCTTATCAACGATAGCGCTGATCTCTTTAGCGCGAGCAACAGTCGTCTCGACCTTGCCGTTGATAACAAATGCCGTTGTCATGTTTCTCAGGATAGCTGTACGCTGATCTGCAGCACGACCAAGTTTTCTATTAACTGGCATCTTTATATCCTCCTAATTAATCTTCGTTGTTTGCGAGATGAAGACCCATCTCTTCAAGCTTGGCGACAACTTCGTCAAGCGACTTCTTACCAAGGTTTCTTACCTTGATCATGTCATCTTCCGATCTTGCGATAAGATCGCCGACTGTATTGATAGCTGCTCTCTTGAGGCAGTTATATGTACGTACGGAGAAATCAAGATCCTCGATGAGCTTTCCGAGTTCGGAATTCTTCTCGCTCTTTGTCTCGATGCTCTTGAAGCTCAGGCTGCTGTCTGTAGCAGTGAGAGTCGTGAAGAGATTGAGATGCTGGATGAGGATGTCGGAAGCAGAAGCCAGAGCTTCGTCAACCTGGATCGTACCGTCTGTCCATACCTCGAGTGTGAGGCTGTCATAGTCTGTTCTCTCGCCTACACGAGTATTCTCGATGATGTAGTTCGCTCTCTTAACGGGAGTGAAGATCGAATCGATTGCGATGATGCCGATAGCCTGGCCCTCGATCTTGTTCTGCTCAGCGGTGTTGTATCCGCGGCCTACGCTGATCGTGAGCTCCATGAATACCTTGGACTCGCCGTTAAGGTGGGCGATAACATGATCAGGATTCATGATCTCTACTTCGTCATCGTGTACGATATCACCGGCTGTAAGCTCGCCGACCTTGCCCTCAGTAACGCTGATGCATACTGTCTTGGGGGACTCGGTGTGGAGCTTAGCCCTGATACCCTTGATATTAAGGATTATCTCTGTCATGTCCTCGATGATTCCGGGAACCGTTGAGAACTCATGGTAGATATTGTCGATCTTGATTGCTGTAACCGCAGCGCCCGTCAGAGAAGAAAGAAGAACACGACGAAGGGAATTACCGAGTGTCGTACCGTATCCGCGCTCAAGGGGAGATACGACATATTTTCCATAGGAACCATCTTCACTTAACTCTTTACATTCAATGGTCGGCTCTAAAATATCGTTCATTTTTTCCTCCTATTAGGTTAAATGCTCTTGCAATTATCTTAGTGATTACTTGTTGTACAACTCGACGATCGCAACTGCGTTTACAGGGACATCGATCTGGTCAGCAGTCGGGATAGCGACTACCTTACCTGTGTACTGCTCGTGGTTGGCAGAAAGCCACTCAGGAACGATACGAGCGTCTGTGCTCTCGAAGATGTCCTTGTATCTCTGGGAAGCTCTAGCGCTTTCCTTGATCTCGATCTCATCACCGGGCTTTACTCTGAAAGAAGGGATGTTTACGATCTTGCCGTTAACCTTTACGTGTCTGTGGCTTACGATCTGCTTTGCCTCATCTCTTGTTCTTGCATAACCCATTCTGAACATAACGTTGTCCAGTCTTGTCTCAAGGAGGATCATAAGGTTTTCACCGGTTGTTCCATACTTGAGCTTCTGTGCCTTCTCGAAGTAATTTCTGAAGGGCTTCTCAAGAACGCCATAGATGAACTTAGCCTTCTGCTTCTCCTTGAGCTGAATGCCGTATTCACTCTGCTTCCTGGGTCTTGAGTTCCTGTTTCTGTTTGATTTCTTATCTATTCCAAGAAACGCCGGCTCAATATCAAGAGCTCTGCATCTCTTAAGGACAGGTGTCATATCTCTTGCCATCGTTATTTCCTCTTTTCTTTCGTTAATTAAACTCTACGACGCTTCGGAGGACGGCAACCGTTATGAGGAACGGGTGTAACATCCTTGATCATCGTGATCTCGAGTCCGGCTGTGTTAAGAGCTCTTACTGCAGATTCTCTTCCTGCTCCGGGGCCTTTTACGAATACCTCAACAGTCTTCATACCATGATCGACTGCCTTCTTTCCTGCATCCTCAGCTGCGAGCTGGGCTGCGAAAGCTGTTCCCTTACGGGAGCCCTTCATGCCCTGCTGACCTGCGGAAGCCCATGAGATAACATTGCCGTTAGGGTCGCTGATAGTAACGATAGTATTGTTGAATGTAGCGTGGATATGTGCATGTCCTGCAACGATATTCTTACGCTCACGTCTCTTCGGTCTTGCGGCCGTTTTCTTAACTGCTTTAGCCATTTAACTGATCCTCCCCTTACTTCTTCTTGCCTGCGACAGTACGCTTGGGTCCCTTACGGGTACGTGCGTTTGTCTTTGTACGCTGGCCTCTGACAGGGAGTCCCATCCTGTGGCGTCTGCCACGATAGCAACCGATATCTGTAAGGCGCTTGATATTGCTCTGGATCTCTCTCTTGAGATCACCCTCTACTGTGTAATTGTTTTCGATTCTGTCACGGATCTTAGCTACTTCATCCTCTGTAAGATCCTTTACCCTTGTGTCAGGGTTAAGTCCGGTATCCTTGATGATATCGGATGCGCTTGTCGTACCAATGCCGTAAATGTATGTAAGAGCGATCTCGATCCTCTTATCATTCGGCAGATCAACACCGGCAATACGAGCCATTTAATGTACCTCCATCAAAAGTGTTTTGTTCTGAAATCTATATATACGACACGCAGTGTAAGGATTCTCATCGGGTTAGGACGAGCAGCCGCCCCTACTATTACGCATGTTATATCCTAGTTTCTTATTTCTGTTGTTGTTTCTAACGGCGAAGCATGAGTGCCGTTTCTTCGACAAGGACAGGGCTAAATCTGTCCGCAGTCGGTCTTCCTATCCTTAGCCCTGCTTCTGCTTATGCTTGGGATCGGAACAAATGATCATGACTTTACCATGGCGACGAATGACTTTGCACTTCTCGCACATAGGCTTGACTGACGGTCTAACCTTCATCGTGAACCTCCTGCTTTCTTTTCTTTCAACACAAATTAGGCGCCTTTTCGCGCACGCTAATATATTTTATCAGAATTTTTGCATTATGCAAGCGGTTTTTTCCTTTGTTTTCCGCGCTTTTGCGACAAAACAGGCGGTCCCGGAAAAGGGGTACCGCCCTGCTCTGTTAATAACCTTTTTATGTTATCAGTTCTTGCCTCTCCAGGTGATCCTTCCTCTTGAAAGGTCATAGGGAGAGAGCTCCATAGTAACCTTGTCACCGGGCAGGATCTTAATGTAGTTCTGGCGGAGCTTTCCGGAGATGTGGGCCAGTACTTCGTGGCCGTTCTCCAGCTTGACCTTAAACATTGCATTGGGCAATGCGTCAGATACTGTTCCCTCTACTTCGATAACATCCTCTTTTGACATCAGTTTTCCTCCTCATAAGTTGTCATTTCAGGTCCGTTCTCTGTTATTATGATCGTATTTTCGTAATGTGCTGCGGGTTTACCGTCTGCAGTATACACCGCCCAGCCGTCGTCGCCAAGATACACCCTGTCAGTTCCCATATTTATCATGGGTTCAACACAGAAGGCCATACCCTTTAAGATCCTGGGTCCTCTTCCGGCCTTTCCGTAGTTGGGCACCTCGGGATCCTCGTGCATGGAACGTCCGATGCCGTGGCCTGTCAGTACCTTTACTACACCGTAGCCGTAAGACTCGGCATATTCCTGTACAGCGTGGGAGACATCGCCGATGCGGTTTCCGATCCTGACCTGCTTTAAGCCCTCGAAAAACGCCTGCTTTGTCCTCTCCACCAGGAGTCTTGTCTCCTCAGGGACATTTCCGATAAGGAATGTCCTTGCGGCATCACCGTTAAATCCGTCAAGTTCCGCTACGACATCACATGTTACGATGTCGCCGTCCTTAAGTATATCATGCCCGGAAGGGATACCGTGTACGACTATATCATTGATGGATGTGCAGATAGCTGCGGGGAAAGGAGGCTCTCCGTATCCGACACAGGGAGCGGATCCTCCTGCTTCCTTTATGATCCTCTGGGCAATATCGTCCAGTTCCTTTGTGGAAACTCCGGGGACGGCGGCCTTTTCAAGCTCCTTAAGGATCTTAGCCACCAGCTTTCCGGCTTTTCTCATCTTGTCGAGTTCCTGATCTGACAATAATTCGATCATGTTGCGTCTCCTGAAGGTCAAATGATGCCTCTGTTCTTAAGGCCATCCTCGATCATCCTGATGCAGATCTCGGGATCTTTTCCGTTATCGCCCTCTACGATGAGACCCTTCTTCTCGTAGAAATCGATAAGGGGCTTTGTATTCTTATAGTAAGTATCGAGTCTTGCGGCAACTGTCTCTTCGTTGTCGTCAGCTCTCTGTACTACCTTGCCGCCGCAAAGGTCGCATACGCCCTCAGTCTTAGTGGGCTTGAACTTAACGTTGAAGCTTGCTCCGCACTTCTCGCATACGCGTCTGCCGGAGACTCTGTCCTTGATGATCTCATCGTCTACAACGATGGAAAGGACTGCGTCGATCTTGTCGCCGTTCTTGGCGAGCATCTCATCGAGAGCCTCAGCCTGTGCAATGGTCCTGGGGAATCCGTCGAGGATATAACCCTTCTTGCAGTCATCCTGGGCAAGGCGGTCCTCAACCATGGATACTGTAAGGGAGTCGGGTACCAGGGCACCCTTGTCGATATAGCTCTTGGCCTCAACGCCCAGAGGTGTACCGTTCTTTATATTTGCTCTGAAGATGTCACCTGTTGAGATGTGGGCAAGGGAATACTTCTCACGAAGTACTGTTGCGGATGTTCCCTTACCTGAACCGGGTGCACCTAAAATGATCAGTTTCATATAGATCTTATTCTCCTTAGATGTTCTTTTAAATAAACAATGGTCTTACGGCACGTTAATGCCGTAAGACCAAAGTATTACTAATCGTTAAAAATGTCAATCAAGGAAACCTCTGTAGTTTCTTGTGACGAGCTGGCTCTCGATCTGTACTACCATATCGTTTGCAACACCTGTAAGGATCAGTACTGATGTACCGGCGAACCAAACGTTAGGGAGCTTACAGATCAGGCTGATGATAGTAGGGATGAGACATACGCCTGCAAGGAAGAGACCGTCTGCCCAGTTGAGCCTGTTGGCTGTCTTGAGGATGAACTCAGTTGTGGGCTTACCGGGTCTGATGCCGGGAATGAATCCACCATTCTTCTGAATACTGTTACTTATCTCAATGGGATTGAACTGGATAAGTGAATAGAAGAATGTGAAGGCGATGATCAGGAAGAAATACAGGATGTAGTAGTAAGGGCTTCCTGAGAAATCCCTGAACCAGAGAGCAACGGGATTCGTGCTGTTGGACAGGAACATCGTTACTATCATGGAAGGAAGTGCCAGTATCGACATGGAGAAGATAACGGGCATAACTCCGGACTGGTTGACCTTGAGCGGGATATAAGAGCTCTGGCCGCCATAGAGTTTTCTTCCTACTGTCTTCTTGGAATACTGAACAGGGATCCTCCTCTCAGCATTCTGTACATAGATAACGAATATGATGATCGCAATGGATACCAGCGTAACAACGATGAAGACCAGAAGTCCGACAAGGACGCCGACAACAGCGCTGGGCATCTTACCGCTTACGTTTACTGCTGTAAAGTAAAGGTTGGATGCCATGCTGGGAAGTCTTGTAACGATACCGGCGAAGATGATAAGTGAAACGCCGTTACCGATACCCTTCTCATTGATCCTCTCACCGAGCCATACGACAAAGCAGGTACCTGCTGTGAAGGAGACTACGATAAGGGGAACTGCAACCATCTTGGGGATGGTGGTTACAATGGCCGAACGAGTTGACCAGCAGAAAAGGGAAGCCTGAAGGAACGCAAGTCCGATGGCTGTATATCTGTTGATCTTACTCATCTTCTTTCTTCCCGCTTCACCCTCTTTGGCAAGGTTTTCCAAAGCAGGGATAACAACGGTAAGGAGCTGGATGATGATGGATGCGTTGATGTAGGGTGTGATACCCATGGCAAAAACGGTTGCGGCATAAAGTCCGCCGCCGCTGATGATATCCATCATATTACCGAGCTGACCCCATCTCTGGACGAGAGAGGTAAACTCAGTACGGTCTATTCCGGGAACCGGAACGAGACCGCCGAGCATATAGAGACCGAGGATAAGAAGCGTATAGAGGAGCTTCTTCCTTAAGTCGGGAAGTCTGAAAGCCTTGATAATAGTATCAAACAAACCTTTCATCTATCAGACCTCCTCAGCCGTTCCACCAGCCTTTTCTATCTTTTCCTTTGCAGATGCGGTGAACTTGGCAGCCTTGACTGTAAGCTTCTTTGTAAGCTCGCCGTTACCCAGGATCTTAACTCCGTCGTTTACCTTGGGGAGTGTGATGATGCCTGCCTCTGCAAGGGACTCTGCTGTTACTTCTGTGCCGTCTGCAAGTTTCTCAAGATCGGAAACATTAACTTCGATGTAAGCAAGTGCAAATCTCTTGTTGTTGAATCCTCTCTTGGGAAGACGCCTGTAAAGAGGCATCTGACCGCCCTCGAAACCGGGACGTACGCCGCCGCCGGATCTGGCTTTCTGTCCTTTATGTCCGCGGCCTGCTGTCTTACCGTTTCCGGATCCTGCTCCGCGGCCTTTGCGGTATGCCTTTGCATTTCCGCTTGAAGTCACTTCATTGAGCTTCATTTAATCATACCTCCATTACGCTGTTAGCGGATCTCCTCAACGGATTTTCCGCGAAGTCTTGCAACTTCCTCAAGGGACTTAAGGCCCTTCAAACCCTCGATGGTAGCATTTACCATGTTGTTGGGGTTGTTGGAACCAATGGACTTAGTTCTGATATCTGTGATGCCTGCGAGTACACATACGTCACGTACGGGACCGCCGGCGATAACACCGGTACCGCTTGCAGCAGGCTTCATAACGATCTTTGCTGCGCTGAACTCACCGAGTGTCTCATGAGGGATGGTTCCGTTAAGAACGGGTACCTCGATAATGTTCTTCTTAGCTTCCTCGATTCCCTTGCGGATTGCATCAGGAACCTCGGCTGCCTTACCGATACCCTTACCGATGTGACCATTCTCGTCGCCTACGACAACGAGTGCTGCAAAACGGAAGTTACGACCACCCTTGACCGTCTTGGATACACGGCCGATGTGAATAACCTTTTCCTTTAATTCTACGTTTGGATCTAAAGCCATTTAAATTCTCCTCCTGATCAGAATGAGAGTCCGGCTTCACGAGCCGCCTCTGCCAAAGCCTGTACTCTTCCGTGGTAGATGTATCCGCCACGATCGAAAACGACCTCTTTGATGTCCTTTTCGAGTGCACGCTCTGCAACGAGCTTACCTACCTGAGATGCAGCTTCCTTGTTACCGCCGTTAGCGGAAGCGGACTTAACGTCCTTGTCCAGGGAAGAAGCAGCAACAAGTGTCTTGCCTTCTGTGTCATCGATGATCTGAGCGTAGATGTGGCTATTGCTCCTGTAAACGCAAAGACGGGGGCAATCAGCTGTACCGGAGATCTTCTTGCGCACACGGAGATGCTTTCTCTTACGAATTTCGTTCTTATCAATCTTGTTAATCATAATTCACATGCCTCCCCGATTACTTCTTAGCACCGGTCTTACCTTCCTTAGTTCTAAGGTGCTCATCGGCATACTTGATACCCTTGCCCTTATAAACATCAGGAACTCTAAGCTTACGGATCTTTGCTGCTGTCTCACCTACGAGCTGCTTGTCAGCACCCTTAACGGTGATCTGTGTCTGGGAAGGAAGATCGATTGTGATTCCTTCGGGTTCATCGAATTCGATGGGGTGGGAATAGCCGAGGTTAAATACGACCTTCTTACCCTGCTTCTGTGCCTTGTAACCAACACCGTTGATCTCAAGATTCTTAACGAATCCCTCGGATACACCAACGACCATGTTGTTGATCAAAGAACGTGTGAGACCATGAAGAGCTCTGTGAGCCTTATCATCAGAGGGTCTTTCTACTGTGATAACGTTTCCGTCGATCTTTACTGTCATGTCAGGATGTACATCCATCTCAAGAGTCTCCTTGGAGCCCTTAACAGTAATGTGCTGACCGTCAAGCTTGACATCAACACCTGCAGGAACCGTTATCGGCTTTCTACCGATTCTTGACATATAATTTTCCTCCTGCTCTTTAGATTGTGCACCATCCGGTATATGTCACTCCGTCAGGTGCTTTTCAGAGTTATGTAAACCTGAAATAAATCAGGTGATTACCATACGTATGCAAGAACTTCTCCGCCTACGCCGAGCTGTCTTGCCTTCTTATCAGTCATAACGCCCTTGGATGTGGAAACGATAGCGATTCCTAAACCACCGAGAACGTAAGGAAGATTTTCCTTATCCGCATATGCGCGGAGACCGGGCTTACTGATCCTCTTGATGCCGGAAATGACGTGCTTCTTACCGGAATACTTAAGAGTGATAGTGATCGTACCCTGCTTGTTGTCATCTTCGCACTCGAACTTGGAGATGTAACCCTCGTCCAGAAGGATCTGGGCGATAGCCTTCTTCAAGTTGGAAGCGGGAACGCTGACTGTAGGGTGGCCGGCATTTCCTGCATTACGGATTCTTGTAAGCATATCTGCAATTGCATCTGTTATCTGCATGATTGTTTCCTCCTATTTTACAGAAATTACCAGCTGGCCTTCTTTACACCGGGGATCTGGCCCTTGTAAGCCAGGTCGCGGAAGCAGAGACGGCAGATTCCGTACTTACGGATGTATGAATGAGGTCTGCCGCAGAGCTTGCAACGGTTGTGCTGCTGTGTAGAAAACTTGGGTGTCTTCTGTGCTTTAAGGATCATTGACTTCTTTGCCATTTATTATTCCTCCTGATCACTTGCGGAACGGCATGCCCATGAGTTCGAGAAGCGTCTTAGCTTCCTCATCGGACTTAGCTGTTGTTACGATAATAATGTCCATACCACGGATCTTGTCGATCTTATCATAATCGATCTCGGGGAACATAAGCTGCTCCTTGATACCCATGGCGTAGTTACCGTGACCGTCAAAGGAATTGGGATTGATTCCGCGGAAGTCACGAACACGGGGAAGAGCGATGCTGATGAGCTTGTCGAGGAAATAATACATATTCTCTCCACGAAGTGTTACCTTACATCCGATCTTCATTCCGTCACGAAGCTTGAAAGCTGCGATGGACTTGGAAGCAACTGTAGCTACAGGCTTCTGTCCTGCGATGATACCCATGTCGCGCATAGCATTGTCGAGAGCCTTGGGGTTGTCCTTAACTTCGCCGACACCCATGTTGAGAACGATCTTCTCGATCTTGGGGATCTCCATTACGGACTCGTACTTGAAGGTCTCCTTCAAAGCGGGTGCGACTTCAGATGTGTACTTTTCTTTTAATCTAGACATCTATTAACTCCCCCTTACGCTTTCTTGACCTGATCGATGACTGCGCCGCACTTCTTGCAGACACGGTCCTTGGATCCGTCTTCATTTACTTTGTAAGCAACTCTTGTTGCCTTGCCGCACTTAGGGCAAACGAGCATAACGTTGGATGCGTCGACAGAACCCTCTCTCTCGATGATACCTGAAGGATCATTCTGAGTTCTTGCCTTCTGGTGCTTCTTGACCATGTTAACGCCCTCAACATAGACTCTTCCGTTCTCGGAAACTGCCTTGAGGACCTTACCTGTGCTGCCCTTATCCTTACCGGAAATGACAACTACCTGATCGTCTTTTCTTACATGAATCTTCTTAGACATCTGGTTGGCCCTCCTTTAAAGTACTTCCGGAGCGAGGGAAAGGATCTTCATGTAGTCCTTGTCTCTGAGCTCTCTGGCTATGGGTCCAAAGATACGTGTACCCCTGGGATTCTTGTCTTCCTTGATGATAACTGCTGCGTTCTCATCGAACTTGATGTAAGAACCGTCAGCTCTCCTGACGCCTCTCTTTGTGCGGACAACTACCGCACGGACGACCTCGCCCTTCTTAACCATGCCGCCGGGAGCAGCTGATTTTACAGAGCAGACGATGACATCGCCGATATTGGCGTACTTACGCCATGAACCGCCGAGTACCTTAATGCAGGCAAGCTCTTTTGCGCCTGTGTTGTCGGCAGATCTGAGTCTGGATTCAACCTGAATCATCTGATATATCCTCCTTTAACCTGCATTACTTAGCCTTCTCGACTACTTCTACGAGTCTCCATCTCTTATCCTTGGAGATGGGACGTGTTTCCATTACCTGAACCTTGTCGCCGATCTTAGCCTCATTGTTTTCGTCATGGGCCTTGAGCTTATAGGTTCTCTTCATGATCTTTCCGTACAGAGGGTGCTTAACGTGCTCTACTACAGAAACTGTTATGGTCTTGTCCATCTTATCTGATGTAACAATACCGACTCTGCTCTTTCTGAGGTTTCTTTCAGCCATTTTGCATTATCCCCCTTAATTTGCTGCCTTGAGCTCTTGCTCACGGATTATTGTTTTTACTTTTGCGATATCTCTCTTAACAGAACTGATCTGCTGAGGGTTATCAAGCTGGTTTGTAGCATGCTGGAAACGAAGCTTGAAAAGTTCTTCCTTGAGAGATACGAGTTCTTTCTGAAGTTCTTCTGTTGTCATCTTACGGATCTCATCAGCCTTCATTTGCAGTCTCCTCCTTCTCTCTCATTACGAATTTTGTCTTGCAGGGAAGCTTGTGGCTTGCAAGTCTCATAGCTTCTCTAGCCTGCTCCTCTGTAACTCCTGCGATCTCGAAGAGTACTCTTCCGGGCTTAACTACTGCTACCCAGAACTCTACGGAACCTTTACCGGAACCCATTCGAGCCTCAGCAGGGTGCTTTGTGATGGGCTTGTCGGGGAAGATCTTGATCCAGACCTTACCGCCTCTCTTAACGTATCTGTTGATAGCGATACGGGCAGCCTCTATCTGGTTTGATCTGATCCAGCAGGGCTCTGTAGCCATGATTCCGTAATCACCGTAAACTACCTTGTTTCCTCTTGTAGCCTTACCGGTGAGACGGCCTCTGTGCTGCTTTCTATGCTTTACTCTCTTAGGAAGTAACATCAGTCTTCTCCCCCTTCCTTTTCAATCTTCTTCTCGGGAAGGACCTCACCGTTGTAGATCCAGACCTTTACGCCGATACGACCATATGTTGTGTTAGCTTCTGCAAAACCGTAATCGATGTCTGCACGAAGTGTCTGCAGAGGGATCGTACCCTCGTGATATGTCTCGGATCTTGCGATCTCGGCACCGCCGAGACGACCGGAGCACATTGTCTTGATTCCCTTGATGCCCTGCTTCATTGCAGAAGACATAGCCTTCTTCATAGCACGGCGGAAGCTGATACGATTCTCGAGCTGCTGTGCGATGTTCTCTGCAACGAGCTGTGCATCAGAATCGATGTTCTTGATCTCCTTAACCTCAACCTTGAACTCTCTGCCGAACTTCTTGGCAAGAGCCTTGGTGAGTGCGTCGATACCTGCACCCTTGGAACCGATTACAAGACCGGGTCTTGCAACGGAAAGGATAACAGTTGTCTTTTCCTGGCCCTTACGCTCGATAGCGATGGCAGAGATGCCTGCAACGTTCTTGCGGCTCTCGTCGATGGGCTTCTTGGAATTCTTGCTGGCATTCTTGATGATCACATCAGACTGCTTCATGATGAAGTCACGGATCTGCTTGTCCTCTACAAGGAAATCACTGAATGTCTTCTTGTCGGCATACCAACGAGTATCCCATTCCTTGATAACGCCTACTCTTAAACCATGCGGGTTTACTTTCTGACCCATGCGATATCCTCCTTATACTCTTTCCTTGAGAACAACTGTAACGTGGCTTGTTCTCTTGTTGATTCTGTTAGCTGCGCCTCTTGCCCTGGGGATGAACCTCTTGAGGATCGGACCCGGATTAGCAAAAGCATCTGCGACGTAAAGGTCACCTCTGTTAAGTCCGTTGTTGTTTACAGCGTTAGCCTCAGCGGACTTAAGGAGCTTTGTAAGTACAGGCGATGCAGCCTTGGGTGTGTAAAGAAGGATCGCATATGCATCGTCAAGAGACTGGCCCTTGATGAGGTCTGCAACGATCTTGACCTTCCTGGGTGTGATGCGGACGTACTTTGCAGTAGCGATTCCGCGGTCTCTTCCGATTCCCAGAAGCTTCTTCTGCTTCTTAGTAGGAACAGGAAGTCTGTTGTTCTTCTTGGAAGGAGCCGCATAAGCTTCGAGGATAGCTTCGCGGTTCTTCTCGATATTTTCTTTGTTCAAAATGATCTTTTCCACGATTGTTCCTCCTTATCAGCCTCTGCCTGCAGACTTGTCGCCCACATGTCCGCCGAACTTTCTTGTCGGAGCGAACTCACCGAGCTTGTGTCCGATCATATCCTCTGTGATGTATACAGGGATGTGCTTGTGTCCGTCGTATACAGCGATCGTGTGGCCAACGAATTCAGGATAGATAGTAGAAGAACGGGACCAAGTCTGAACGATCTTCTTATCGTTTGCTTCATTCAAAGCTGTAATTTTCTTCATAAGGGCATCTTGTACAAAATAACCCTTCTTTGTAGATCTGCTCATCTATTCTCCTCCTTAACCCTTTCTGCTCTTGACAATATACTTGCCGGACTGCTTCTTCTTGTTTCTGGTCTTCTTACCAAGTGTAGGAACACCCCAAGGAGTAACAGGACCGGGAAGACCGATGGGAGACTTACCTTCACCACCACCATGAGGGTGATCGTTGGGGTTCATGACGACACCTCTTACGGCGGGTCTTACACCCATGTGACGCTTACGTCCGGCCTTACCGATATTGACGTTCTCGTGCTCAGCGTTTCCGATCTCACCGATCATTGCGCGGCACTTAACTGAAACCATACGAACCTCACCGGAAGGAAGTCTTACCTGAGCGTAATCGCCTTCCTTAGCCATGAGCTGTGCGGAAGAACCGGCTGTTCTTACCATCTGAGCACCCTTACCGGGCTTGAGCTCGATGCAGCAGATGACTGTACCAACGGGGATGCTGGAGATAGGAAGAACATTACCGGGAAGGATATCTACATTCTCACCGCTTAAGATCTTGTGACCTACCTTGATTCCGTTGGGAGCAAGGATATAGGACTTGGAACCGTCTACGTACTGGATAAGAGCGATAAATGCTGTTCTGTTAGGATCGTACTCGATAGCCTTAACTGTTGCGGGTACATCGTCCTTAGTTCTCTTCCAGTCGATGACACGGATGTGCTTTCTGTTTCCGCCGCCCTGATGACGTACTGTGATACGTCCATAGGAGTTACGGCCTGCGTGCTTCTTTCCGGTCTTGAGAAGGCTCTTCTCAGGTGCCTTCTTTGTAAGAACAGAATAGTCTGTAACTGTCATCTGTCTGACAGCCGGAGAAGTAGGATTAAATGATTTAACTGCCATTTTTATTCACACTCCTTATCTGACCTTACTGGCCGAATCCAAACTCTTCGATAGAAGTCTTGTACTTAGCGGAAACCTTAGTGGCCTTACCGCCCTTAGCAAGATATGTTGCTTCCTTGCCCTCTGTGTCGATGGTGACAACAGCCTTCTTGAAAGCAGGTGTTCTACCGAGCTGATAACGCTGTCTCTTGAGCTTTCCGTCGTAGTTAGTAGTATTTACGGAAACTACCTTTACGTTGAAGAGCTTCTCTACAGCATTCCTAACGTCTGTCTTTGTTGCATTAACGGCAACCTTGAATGTGTACTTGCCGTCAGCGATCTCGCCTGCAGATTTCTCTGTGATTACGGGTGCGAGAATGATGTCCTGCGGTGCTTTTGTCATACGTACACCTCCTGAATCTTCTCAACAGCAGCCTTGGAAACAAGGAGGCTGTCGTACTTAAGGATATCGAAAACATTGATCGTATTGACAAGAGCTGTCTTAACATCAGGAATGTTTCTTGAGGAAAGGATGACATTGTCATTCTTCTCGCTCATGACAACGAGAGCGTTGTCTGTTCCAAGAGCCTTAAGAGCGTCTACCATCTTTGCTGTCTTGATCTCACCGAGGTCAAGATCGTCAACAACGATGATCTTCTTGTCAGCGAACTTAGAAGAAAGAGCAGACTTCATAGCAAGTCTCTTGATCTTCTTAGGTACTGTGTAGCTGTAATCCCTGGGCTTGGGTCCAAAGATGATTCCACCGCCGACATACTGTGCGGACCTTGTGGAACCGTGACGGGCACGACCTGTACCCTTCTGTCTGTAGGGGCGCTTACCGCCACCTCTTACTTCGCTTCTTGTCTTTGTGCTGGATGTGCCCTGACGACGGTTAGCGAGCTGATTTCTGATTACAGCAGCGATAGCGTACTGGTTGGGCTCGATTCCGAAGATATCATCGGAAAGGTCGATAGAACCTGTAACGGCACCGCTAAGATTGTAAATATCTAATTTAGCCATTATCTAATTCCTCCCGTCTTATTACTTTGCCTTAACGGAAGTCTCAACTGTTACGAGACCGCCCTTGGGGCCGGGAACAGCGCCTCTAAGGACGAGGATCCCTCTGTCGCCGTCGACCATAACGACACTAAGGTTCTGTACTGTGCAGTTTGCAGCACCCAGGTGTCCGGGCATCTTCTTGCCGGGAAGGACACGTGCAGGTGTGGAGTTAGCACCCATAGAACCGACTCTTCTGTGATACATGGAACCGTGACCGGAAGGTCCACCCTTCTGACCATGGCGCTTGATGTTACCTGCGTATCCTTTACCCTTGGAAACACCGGAAACGTCAACCTTATCGCCTACAGCGAACATATCCGAAACCTTGATCTCCTGACCGAGGGAGTAATCCTCCTCTGTCTTGAACTCGCGGATAACACGCTTGGGCTCTACGTCAGCCTTCTTGAACTGACCCTTGTCGGGCTTGTTAACAAGCTTCTCTCTTACAGAGATCGTTCCGACCTTGACAGCCTTGTAGCCGTCATTCTCAACCGTCTTGTTCTGGAGCACGTACATGGGCTCTACTTCGATAACGGTTGCCGGGATAACATTGCCGTTCTCATCGAAGAGCTGTGTCATGCCGGATTTCTTGCCAATAATGAATTTCGTCATTCTCTTTTTCCTCCTGTTTAGGTTATTGGTTCGCGTTTATTGTCTGCGAACATGACCTCGGATAAGGGCCTTGGCTTGCCATTTATCCGATTAAAGCCTACATGCTTTTCCGATCAGACCTTGATCTCGATGGAAACGCCTGCAGGCATGTCAAGCTTCTGAAGTGCATCTACTGTCTTGGATGTAGGTGCGTATACGTCGATCAGACGCTTATGAGTCCTCTGCTCGAACTGCTCTCTGGAATCCTTGTCCTTGTGGGGAGAACGAAGGATAGTAACGATCTCCTTCTCAGTAGGGAGCGGGATAGGTCCGCTGTAGCTGGATCCTGTTCTCTCGATCGCATTGATGATGCTCGCTGCGCTCTTGTCGAGAAGCTGGTGGTCATAAGCCTTGATCTTGATTCTGAGCTTCTGTGTAGCCATTTCTTTTTCCTCCAAATTTTGCTGTTTTTTATTTCAACCTTGTCGGGCGTTTCTTCTTATCCCATTCAAAAACCCAGATCTCCAGTTACTGACTTAAAAGGCGTCAGCACTTTGGCTTGCTGGGGCAAACGGTTTAATTATCACGCTGCCGGCTTTAGCCGAAACCGCCGGGATCATGTCCCGACCTGCTCCATCGAAGTTACCCGCATTTGGATGTGCAGCCCGCATTACCAGCGGCAATCTCCGATTTCTACGCATGCACGCCAAAAGACGTGCAGGAAGTATTATACTTTGCATCGGGTAAATTGGCAAGTGGAAATTTTACAAATTTTCCAGGCCTTAGAACGCATTTCCGATGATGAGGTTTTCGGAATTGACAAAACTCTCCATATTCTCGAATTCGATCTTGGCCTTGGTGTCGTAATATTCAGTGGCAGGAGGTCTCTTCCCCACCATCATATTTGTCATGTCAGACAGCTTGTCGTAGCCGTTCCTTCTCCACAGATAGAGCTTTGCCAGGGGCTTTATAAAGACACTTGCGGAGTTGTCGTCCATCAGTATGCCCCGGGCTTCCGCCATTGCATTCCCCGTTCTCATCATGAACATGGCATAAAATGTGGCCAGGGCTATCAGGAAACAAAGAGCCGAAAAGACACCCGTGCCGAAAGCTCCGATAAACTTGTAGATGGCAAATGCCAGCGCATAGAGTGGCGTTCCCAGAAGGATACAGATAAGGATATCCACCAGCCTGTGGGGCAAAAGGCGAAGTCCCCTCTTGAACTTGCTTACGGGAAGGAATCCGTCCACCTTGCCGGTCTGTCCGTTTACTGCCAGGCGGTAATTGCCTCCCTTATAATTATAATTTAAAAACCATATAGGATAGAGGGCGTACTTCTGCTCCAGGTCGTGGGGCACGGCTGCGCAGGCACCGAACTTGATGGATGCATAGTCATGGAAGGACATGGAAGCCGTCTCCTTGCCGTACTGCTCCAGGCGCACCAGGATACGGTCCGTCAGATTTTCGGCAGTAAGATTGAACTTCTGGGAATAGAAACCCTGAAGATAGGAAGTGTTAAAAGGCTTCAGCTCAGATGTGTCAAAGGGCTCCAGGGACTCCATGAGCTCATCGGAGATCTCAAGTGACCCGTCAAAGGGGATATTCTCGAACCTTATATCAAAGTCGGATGTAAGAAGATACTTGTCCCTGAATCCGACCCTGGTCTTCAGGCCTTCGCCCCTGGCATGAACCGAGCATCTGGAGCTCAGGAGCCAGTAGGGCACGTAGATGCCTGTCAGCTTGTCAAAGTTATCTTTATTGAAGAAATCAGCAGGCACATACTTACTGCTCTTTGCAAAGGATATGAGCTTCTCCCTGGCCTCCTCCCTGGACACCTTGAAGGGGATGATGCAGTCCGGACGGAACTGTTTCTTGAGCCTTCCGGTAATGATGGCGGGAGATCCGCAGAAAGTACAGAAAGTAGCGGAAGTATCCTTTTCCGTGATGAGGGAAGCACCGCAGTTGTCACAGACTATCTCGCACTTATCAAGCTCAGACTCCCCGGCATCCTCCGTATCGATCTCACGGATCTGCTCCAGGATCTCCAGCTTCTCAGGACGGTAATCGCTTCCGCAGAATTTACACAATAACACCTGGCCGTCTGTATCGAAGACCAGTTTTCCGCCGCAGGCGGGACAGTTATAAGACCTGGATGAAAGTTCCATATTATTCCTCCCTTATTCCACATTATATTTTAAAGGAGAAAAAAACAGGTTTCAATTATCAGAGAAGGGACAGTATCTCCTCTGAGGTAAAGTGGTATTTCTTATTACAGAAGTGGCACTCGGCGTCGATGCCCTTTTCGTCCTCCGACAGAGATCTGATCTCATCTTTTCCCAGGGCAGCTATACCGGCGCTCATCCTCTCCTTTGAGCAGGTGCATCTGTAGGATACGGGGGCTCCTGAAAGGTATTCGATCTCCGGATCTCCCAGGAAGAGGTCAAGGATCTTGGCAGGGGAGAAGCCTTCCTCCATAAGGAAAGTGATCTCAGGGAAACCGCCGTTTGCCCTCTCCTCCACATAATCGATATCTTCTTCTGTATAGCCGGGCATGAGCTGGATCATCATGCCGCCTGCATTGAGGACGCCTTCAGGTCCCACCTGTACACCCAGGGCCACCACGGAGGGAGTCTGCTCGGAGCTTGCCAGATAATATGTGAAGTCCTCGGCGATCTCGCCGGACATCAGTTCCACCGTTCCGTTAAAGGGCTCCTTAAGGCCCAGGTCCCTGATCACCGTCAGGGTACCCTTGCCCACAGCCTCGCCCACATTGAGCTTTCCGGGCTTGTGGTAGGAAGCTTCCACATTGTTATTAAGGGCATAGCATCTGGCGTGTCCCTTGCTGTCACAGACACAGGTCATGCCGCCTATGGGTCCGTCCGCTCTGATGACAGTAGTCTGGGTATCCTTTTCCCCTTTTATATTCTCGGCGATAAGAAGGGATCCCGTCATGAACCTGCCCAGGGCAGCGGTCACCACCGGGGAGGTGTCGTGGATCTTTCTCATCTCCTCCACCATAGCCGTCGTCCTTATGGCAACTGCCTTTACGTGCCCCTTAAGAGCCACTGCGCTTACTATATGATCATCTTTTTCGTTCTCCGGCATACCCGGTGCAAAATACTTATCTTCCATTTCAGTTCTTCCTCAAGACCATGAATTCTCTTCTTCCATCCTCCGAAACGATCCCTGTGAGAAACTCAAGGCCGAAACCTTCCGCCATCTCCCTGATCTCGTCCTCGGAGTAGAACCTCTCATAAAGGGTCCCGTCCGTCCTTTTGTAGTTCTCCCCGTCCTCTGTATAGAAAAGAGTCAGTTCCGATGTACTCACGCCCTCTTCCCTGTCATACTCATTTGCCCAGAGAAGGGTCATATCATCATAATCCTCGAAAAACACATTGTCTCCCAGGACTTCCTCGAAATACTCCCTGGTACCCACATCGAAGACGAAAACGCCCCCGGGGAGAAGGTACTTCTCAAAGGAGGACAGTATCTTTTCGAAAAGGGATCTGTCCGTCAGGTGGTCCATGGTATTCGTGGTGGATATAAAAACATCCGCCGGGGAAAGGAGCTCATATTCCGTCATATCCTGACAGAGCCACAGCACCTTGTCGTTCTTTTCCATGGCCATGTTGAGCATCTTCGGGGAAAGGTCTATGCCTATACAGTCAAATCCGCACCTCGACTGCATAATGGAAGTGACGGATCCGGAGCCGCAGCCCAGGTCCACCAGTGACTTCTTTTCATTTCCCGTGGTGCAGTACTTATCTATAAGACCTTTTATGCGTAAGGCAAGTTCGTCAGGATCTATATCATCCTGCATTATGTCATAGTGGTCTGCCAGGATGTCGTAGATATCTTCTTCCATCTGTTACAGATACCCCAGGGGATCCACTGCCGTTCCCCACTCCCTGACCTCAAAGTGCAGGTGGGGACCTGTGGAACCGCCGGTGCTTCCGACTTCTCCCAGGACAGTTCCCGTGGAGACGGAGTCACCCGTGCTCACATATACATCTCTCATATGTCCATATACTGTTGTTATTCCGTTGCCGTGGTCTACGATACAGTAGTTGCCGTATCCGCTTCCGCCATAGTTCTCGCCCTCAACAGGCTCCTCAACATAGATGACCGTTCCTGAACCTGCAGCCATAACGGAATCACCGAAATTTGCTCCGATATCGAGGCCGTAATGCATCCTGGTCTCTCCGGTTATGGGATGTACCCTCTCGCCGAAATAGTCCCTGATGGTGGTGGACCATGTGGGCCAGGAAAGAGTTCCGTTGCTCACAGGAGCAGCTGTGGGAGCCGGAACAGGTGTGGGATCGGAACTGTCTCCACTATCACCGCTGTCAGAACTCGTATCCTGCTGCTGGGGTTCCGGTGTAGGAGTTGCGTTCTGGGCATCCAGCTCGGCCTGAAGGGCCAGGATCTGATCTCCCAGGGCTGCAGACTCGGCATCGAACTCAGCTGCCATCTGGTTATATGTGGAAATACTTACGGAGATATCCTCAAGGGCTGCCTCGGTGACACCGATACGGTCCTCAAGTTCCTGGAGCTGCTCCTGCTTCTCCTCGGCTATAACCTGCATGTCCTCAGCTTCCTGAAGGGCATACTCAGACTGTGCCTCTGCATAGTCCAGGGCTATCTGCATCTCATCCACAGCCTGGTCGTCAGCATCTGCGATGAGGGTGATTATCTCCATATTTGTAAAGAAGCCCGCGATGGAATCAGATTCCAGAAGGACCTCAAGTGTGGACTTATTTCTGTACTCGAACATGGTGGAGACTCTCTCGGAGAACATCTCCTTTGTCTCCTCCAGGTTATCCTGGGCATCGAGATAGGTGTCGTATGCCTCCACCTTTGCCTCCAGTGCCAGGGCATACTGCTGGGCGATTATCTGGTACTGTTCCCACTGCTCGTCGGAAAGTCCCTGAAGCTCGGCAAGCTCACCGGTAAGCTGATCCTTCTGTCCCTGAAGGCTGTCAGCCTGTGCCCTTGCATCCGCTGCTGCAGCTTCGGCATCAGCCCTGTCGTTCCTTGCAGTCTCGAGATCGTCCTCGGTATCTGCATTAAGGCGGATCATGAGCCTGTCCAGCCTGGAATCGGAGGCGTTGGCACGGGACGAAAAGGCACCCACGCCAAGTGCTGCCGTAAGTACAACGGCACCTCCTGCGATAAGTCTCTTCTGAAGTACTACATTCTCCGAAAATCTCATAGTCTTACACCTTTATATACTTTCTTACGGAGATACCGCTTCCCACAGCTCCGATAAGAACTCCTATAAGTACTACGATAAGAAGGATCCACCAGGTGATATTCCTCGTGGGAAGGAGAGCATAGAAACTGGTGGGATCTATACCAGCCATGGCCTTGTAGTAAACGGCCCTGTAAGCTACGGTGGTGATGCCCCAGGCACAGATGGCACTAATAAGGCCAACGATACCGCCCTCTATTATGTAGGGCATCCTTATATAGAAATTGGTGGCGCCCACGAATTTCATGATCTCTATCTCACTCGCCCTTGAGTAAACGGATATCCTTACCATGTTGGATATTATGAAAAGGGCGATAACGAAAAGCACCACGAAGGCAATGACAGTGGCGATGTTCACCGCGGTCCTGGCCTTGCTCAAAAACGTCATTACGTTGCTCTCCTGGGCAACCCTTCCCACTCCGGGCATGGAGCTTATCCTCTGCACCACCTCATCCGCCCTGGCAGGATCTGAGATCCTTACGGAGAAGGAATAGGGAAGATATGTATTGTAATCAAAATCGTCCAGTATGGAGGAACTGTTTCCCAGATTTGCCTTGAAGGAAAGGTAGTTCTCCTCGGGAGAAGCCAGATGGATCTCGATAACGTTGGGATCCTGGCAGATATATGTGGATGTGGCATTGATCTCATCCACAGATGCCGTGGTCTTCATATATACTTCGATGGGGGGCTGCTGTGCCAGCTTCTTCATCATATTCCTGGCATTTGCAGAGAATACGAAGAACGTGCTCATAAGTATGAGCATCAGAAGGATGGTCGTGACAGATGCTATGGTGACCAGTGGATGTCTCGTGATACCGCGGAATCCCTCCCTGATCGAATTGAAAAATGCTCTTACACTCACTTAATCGTCATCCTCCTGGATATCAAGATCGATGTCGGTCCACTTGATCTCGCGGATCTCCGGGACCTCTTCCTCTTTTATCTCTTCCTCAGCTTCTTCAGATGAAGGCTCTTCAGCTTCAGACGAAGTCTCAGTTTCAGTATCAGTCTCAGACTCATCCTTTGCGATGCGGTCCAGCCTTGTCTCAACTACAGGCGCATCGTCATCGGGATCTTCTTCAGAAGCAGATGCAAGGGCGGCAGCAGCTTCAGCAGCTTTTCTGGAAGCCTCCTCCGCAGCTCTCTTTGCATTCTCCTCTTCCTCGGAGGCGATCCTGAGAGCTTCCTGAAGACGCCTGCGCTCCTCTTCCCTGGCAGCCTTTTCCTCAGCTTCCCGGGCGAGCCTCTCCTCTTCCTCTCTTGCCAGCCTCTCGGCTTCTTCTTTGGCGAGACGCTCAGCCTCTATAGCTGCACGCATCTCCTCCTCAGCCTTGAGGGCTGCCTCCATCTCGGCGATCCTTGCCGCCTCTCTGGCAGCCTTTGCTTCCTCTTCAGCCCTCCTGGCAGCCTCGACTACTTCGGGAGGCGTCTCTCCGAAGAAGATATCAGGTGCGGCGGGCTTGCTCATGAAGCCTTCATCGTCATAGGAATCGTTATAATCGGCATCATTGGTGAAGGCAGGATCGTCACCGAAGGCAACACCTGCATTCTCGATACCATATCCTTCAAATTCGGGATCTTCCTTCTTTACCGGCTCGCTGTAGCCGCTCTCGTTCTTATCCCTTATGATAAGTCCGTCCTCTATCTCGATAACGCGCTTTTTCATCCTGTCTACCAGGTTGCTGTCGTGGGTACATACAACAACAGTCGCGCCGCCCCTGTTGATCTCCTGAAGGAGAGCCATGATGCTCTCGGAGGTCTCGGGGTCCAGGTTACCTGTGGGCTCGTCTGCTACTACGATGGTGGGATTGTTGACCATGGCTCTTGCGATGGCAACTCTCTGCTGCTCACCTCCGGAAAGCTCCTTGGGATAAGCGTCCGCCTTGTCCTTAAGACCTACTACGTTCAGCACCAGCTGAACAGTCTGGGACAGGCTCTTCTTGGGGATGCCCACCAGCTCCCCCGCAAAGGCGATATTCTCAAATACTGTCTTGGATTCGATAAGCCTGAAATCCTGATAGATCATTCCGATCTGTCTTCTGAGAACGGGTACCAGTGCCCTGGACATATCGGAGATATTGAAGTCGTCTATATAGACGGCACCCTCATTAGGGGTCTCCTCACATGTGATGCACTTCATCAGTGTGGACTTTCCGGAGCCCGACTTACCGATGATAAATACGAACTCCCCGTCTTCTATCTCAAAGCTTATACCCCTTAAGGCATCGACATTAGTCTTGTCATGGGAGGTATAAGTCTTGTGCACGTCATCAAATACTATCATCTGATCATGTTATCCTTGCTGGTCTCAAGATATTCAAGATATGTCCTTACCATGGAAGCCATCTTGAAGAGAACGGCATCGTCAAAGGACCTCAGGTCGAGACCTGTATTTTTCTTAACCTTATCGAGTCTGTATACAAGGGTATTTCTGTGTACATAGAGTTCACGGCTCGTCTCGGAACCGTTCAGGTTATTAGCAAAGAAGCTCTCGATGGTGGTGATGGTATCATCGTCGAGGGTCTTGTAAGCCTCGTTGGGGAATACCTCATCAATGAACATCTGGCAGAGCGTAGCGGGAAGCTGATAGATAAGCCTTCCGAGACCCAGCTTGTCATATCTGGAGATATAGCAGTTCTTCTCAAAGATCTTTCCTACCCTTAAGGCGAGCATGGCGTCCCTGTAGGACTTGGAGATGTTCTGGAAGAGATTTACATAAGAACCTACTCCGATAAATGCTGTGCAGCCTTCGCCGTTAAGACAGTCGAGAACGGAATTTGCGCAGTTTTCAATAAAGCTGTCCCTTTCCTCCTCGGATCCGATAGCTTCCTCGGCGTTGAGGACAACGATGGCAGTGGTCTCATCCATCGCGAGTACTGATGCCGCTTCACTGTCTGTATAGAAGTTCTGCAGGATCTCAAGAGCCTCGGCGCCGTCCTCCCTGGAGGTACGTACTACCATTACCAGCCTTGCGATATTGCAGTTGATCTTATATTCCCTGGCCTTGATGGGGATCTCGCCCTGAAGCTCATTTTCGAGAAGAACGTTCTTGGTGAAGAGTTCCTTCTCGGCGTCTGTTCCGCGCTCCTTCATGGCCGTCTTTATCCACTCGGCGATAAGGCCCAGATATACTCTTGCCTGGGGCTCGTCGCTGTCGATGTATACGATGTACTTAAACTGATCGCCGACTGCGATCTTCATATATGTTTTCTCTGCAGTGGAGGAAAAGATATCCTCAGACATCATCACGGCACGTGCGGAAGGGTCTGTAGCGCCCTCATTCTCCGGGTCCGTAGATGCGATCACATATCCCGTGGTATCCATTACACCTACGGTCTGTGATATGATCGTCTTCGTCTGTCGCATGCATTTTTTGATCTCTTCCATTACGCGCACCACACTTTCCGCTCAAAGAGCATATTAATACAAATAGATAATATCATTCTTTGGCAAAAATCCAAAACATATAGATACGCATTTTTGAGGCATAAAAAATACCGGAGGCCTTTCGGGAGCTCCGGTACTTTTACAACTCTGGAGAGTGTTAATTAAGAGATGATGCTCTGCTCTGTATCCTTATCGAAGATGTGGATACGGTTTGTATCGATAGCAAGGTCAACAACCTGGCCAACTGTGGACTGGGATGTTGTAGGGTCAACTCTACATGTAAGAGGAAGAGAACCGTTAACTGTTACATAGAGATATGTCTCAGCACCGAGCATCTCGACGACGTCTACGTCTGCAGCGAAAGCTGTCTCAGGGTGGTCTGTAACGAATGTTGCTTCGTCTGTGATAGCCTCAGGACGAACACCGAAGATAACTTCCTGACCGTCACGCTCCATAACTTCCTCAACTGCATAACGCTCGGGAAGCTTAACTGTAACGTTCTCGAAGGAAACATAAACGTCAGAACCCTCAACGTTGATAACAGCATTGATGAAGTTCATAGGAGGCATTCCGATGAAACCTGCAACGAATGTGTTGATCGGGTTGTCGTAAAGCTCCGTAGGAGAGTCAACCTGCTGGATGAATCCATCCTTCATAACTACGATACGCGTACCCATGGTCATGGCCTCTGTCTGGTCGTGTGTAACGTAGATGAATGTTGTCTTAAGTCTGTGGTGAAGCTTTGTGATCTCAACACGCATCTGAACACGGAGCTTAGCATCGAGGTTGGAGAGAGGCTCGTCCATAAGGAATACCTTAGGGTCACGAACGATAGCACGTCCAAGAGCAACACGCTGTCTCTGACCACCGGAAAGAGCCTTAGGCTTTCTCTCGAGGAGATGCTCGATCTCAAGGATCTTAGCTGCTTCGGATACACGGCGGTTGATCTCGTCCTTAGGCATCTTCTTGAGCTTAAGGGAGAAAGCCATGTTATCTCTAACTGTCATGTGGGGATAGAGAGCGTAGTTCTGGAAAACCATTGCGATATCTCTGTCCTTAGGAAGAACGTCATTGATAAGACGATCCTCGATGTAGATCTCACCTTCTGAAATATCTTCAAGTCCGGCGAGCATACGAAGTGTTGTTGACTTACCACAACCGGAAGGTCCTACGAGGATAACGAACTCCTTATCAGCTACCTCAAGGTTGAAGTCAGAAACAGCAACAACGCCGCCGTCGTACTTCTTGTAAACATGCTGGAAAGATAAACTTGCCATATAGATCAATACCTCCAAAACGCCCCTGTGGGCTTTTTACTACGGATAATATACCAAAGTGTAATGGCCGCTTCTATATGACAACATATCCAAAAAAAATTAGGCTGATTTGTATTTTATTTCTTCGTTTTTGCCTCATTTTTTTACATTTTACACACCCGTGTTGCAGGGCTTTTGTGCATTTCTTCCAAGTTAGAGCCAAAAACAGTCCGAAAACGATTGACTTTTGAATATTTATACAGTATATTGCATAAATCATACATGGTGATTATAACGAAACTGTAATCCCATAAGACCCCCTGCGGGGTTAAGATGATATGGTATGGATATTAATAATAAAGGAATAACAAATATGGAAAAGATAAAGGTCAGTATCATAGGATCCACCGGATATGTGGGCGCGGAAGTCGTACACGGTTTCCTGAACCATCCCGGAGTGGAGCTCGTCCATCTCACATCCCAGTCCTTCGAGGGTAAGAAGTTCTCCGACATCTATCCCGTATACAGAGGCATCTGCGATATCGTCCTGGACAATCCGGACCCCGCTGAAGTAGCCAAGGACAGCGACCTGGTGGTAACTGCACTTCCCCACGGCGTATCTTCTAAGACAGTCCCCCTTCTCGTGGAGGCAGGCTGCCGCGTAATAGACCACAGCGGCGACTTCAGGTACAAGGACCTTTCCACATATGAGAAGTCCTATAAGCTGGAGCATCCCCATCCGGAACTTCTTTCCACTGCCGTTTACGGTCTTCCCGAGATCTACAGGAAGGATCTCCGCGAAGCAAAGATCGTGGCAAATCCCGGATGCTATCCCACATGTTCACTGACAGCACTGGCGCCCTTCCTCAAGGCACACCTTATCAACACCGCACCCATCATCATCGATGCGGTATCCGGAGTTACAGGTGCAGGAAGAAAGGCTGACCTGGCATATTCCTTCTGCGAGACGGACGAGGCCTTCAAGCCCTATGGTGTCGTGGGACACAGACATACAACAGAGATCGAGGAGCAGTGTTCCTTCCTTTACGGTGACAAGGTCAACGTATCCTTTACGCCCCACCTGGCCCCCTTCAAGAGAGGGATGCTCTGCACCATCTACTGCACTCCCTCCAAGGAGTTCACGGATGTATCCTCAGAGAAGATCAATGAGATATATAAGGAATATTATAAGGACGAGCACTTCGTCAGAGCCCTGGACGGGAAAGACCTTCCCGACGTCAAAGCGGTAAACGGCTCCAACTACATAGACGTGAACGGAGTCTACGATCCGGTAAATGGGCTCATCAAGCTCTTCTCAGCCCAGGATAATCTTGGTAAGGGAGCAGCCCTTCAGGCAATACAGGCATTTAACGTAATGTTCGGCTTCGACGAGAAGACCGGACTTGAGACAATTATAAGAGGAGTATGATCTTATGGCAGGAAACGACAAGATGCCCGAGATATCGGGCGAGATGCAGAATAAGATAGACAGGGCTTCCATCCTTATCGAAGCTCTCCCCTACATGCGCAAGCTCAGGGGTCAGACCATCGTCATCAAGTACGGCGGAAATGCCATGATCAACGAGGACCTGAAGCAGTCCGTTATGGACGACGTCACCCTCCTCAAGTACATCGGCATCAATCCCATCCTGGTACACGGCGGCGGACCCGACATCAATGATATGCTGGGCAGGATGGACATCGAGTCCCACTTCGTCAACGGCCTACGTTACACTGATGCCGAGACCATGAAGGTGGCTCAGATGGTGCTCATCGGAAAGACCAACAAGGAGATCGTCTCCAACCTCAATGCCAAGGGCGCCAAGGCCATCGGTATCTGCGGTATAGACGGAAATCTCATCGAAGCAGAGAAGATGACAGAGGACAAGAACGGCGATCCCATCGACGTGGGATTTGTAGGTAAGATCAAGAAGATCAACACCAAGGTCATCGAGATGCTGGCAAATGACGAATATATCCCCGTCATCGCTCCCATCGGTGTAGGAGCTGACGGCGAGAGCTATAACATAAATGCCGACACTGTCGCTGCAGAGGTCGCAGTAGCCCTGAAGGCAAGCAAGCTCATTACCCTCACCGACGTTCCCGGCGTCCTGGACAGCGAGAAGAGCCTCATCTCCATCCTGGACGAGCAGTCTATCGGAGAGTACGTGGATTCAGGAGCCATCACAGGAGGCATGATCCCCAAGATCAACGGCTGCCTTGACACGGTACGGAGAGGTGTACGAAGAGCCCACATCATCGACGGAAGGATACCTCACAGCATCATACTTGAGATATTCACCGCAAAGGGCATCGGAACCATGATCGTAAAAGAAAGGAATAACTACCATGAGTGTGTATGAGGATTTTAACTTAACCAAGGATTTCGACAAGGATTACTGCCTCCAGGTCTTCGCTCCCCTGGACGTTGCGTTCATCAAGGGCAAGGGCTCTTATCTCTATGACCAAAGCGGCAGGAAGTATCTGGACATGATCGGCGGCATCGCCGTAAATTCCCTGGGACATAACCATCCCGCCCTGACATCAGCTCTCAAGAAGCAGGTGTCTGAACTTATCCACTGCAGCAACTACTACTATATCCCCCAGAGGTCTTCCCTGGCATATAAGCTCTGCAGGTACAGCTTTGCAGACAAGTGCTTCTTCAGCAATTCAGGCGCCGAGGCAAACGAGGCTGCCATCAAGCTGGCAAGGGGCTACTTCTACTACAAGGGTGAGGACCGCTATGAGATCATCACCGCAAAGATGAGCTTCCACGGAAGGACCATGGGCACCATCGCTGCCACAGGCCAGGAGAAGTTCAGGAAGCCCTTCGAGCCCAACCTTCCCGGCTTTAAGTACGTTACATATAACAACTTCGATGAGCTGGAGGAAGCCGTTACACCCAACACTGCAGCAGTAATGCTGGAGCTCATCCAGGGCGAGAGCGGCGTGCATCCCGCAGACCGGGAGTATATAAAGAACGTAAGGAAGCTCTGCAACGAAAAGGGCATCCTTCTCATCATCGACGAGGTACAGACAGGTATCGGCAGGACCGGAAGGCTCTTCTGCTATGAGAACTACGGCATCACTCCGGACATCATGTCACTGGCCAAGGGTCTCGGCGGCGGCGTTCCCATCGGAGCTACCCTCTGCACCGCTAAGGTTGCATCAGGCTTCAAGGTGGGAGACCACGGAACAACCTTCGGCGGCAACCCCCTGGCATGTACTGCAGGAAACGTGGTAATGGACCAGTTTATCGACAAGGATCTCCTTTCCACGGTAAACAAGACAAGCAGCCTTCTTTTCGCTGAGCTCCAGAACCTGAAGAACAAGTACAGCACTATAGCAAGCGTAAGGGGCATGGGCCTTCTCATCGGTATCGAGTTCACCCCCGGCATCTCCGCTTCCCTCCTTCGGGAAAGGCTCCTGAGCGAAGGCGTCCTGGTAAGTGCCATCGGCACATCCACCATAAGGATCGCACCTCCCCTCAACCTGTCGGATGCCGACGCAAAGGTATTCATCAAGAAGCTCACCAAGATCTTAAAGGATCAGAAGAAGCGCCCCCTGAGCGAAACAGCCGCATACGGCTCCACCGCATTAGAACCCGTTAAGAGGGAAGATCACATCGAAAAGGAACTGGAGGAATAAGAAATGAAGCATTTTATAGATCTGCACGAAGACGTTGGAATAGAGGAGCTGTCCTATCTTCTCGACCTGGCAGCTGACATGAAGAAGAAGACAAAGACCGGTATCGAGCATCACTACCTTAACGGCAAGTCCCTGGGTATGATCTTTACCAAGTCCTCCACCAGGACCAGGGTCTCCTTCGAGGTCGGTATGTACCAGCTGGGCGGACAGGCTCTCTTTCTCAGCAATAACGACATCCAGATCGGACGCGGCGAGACCATCTACGATACGGCCCACGTTCTCTCCGGCATGCTGGACGGCATCATGATCAGGACATTCAAGCATTCAGACGTTACGGATCTGGCAAAGTACGGATCCATCCCCATCATCAACGGCCTTACAGACGACCAGCATCCCACCCAGATGATCGCTGACCTTCTTACCATCAAGGAGGTAAAGGGAGATCTCAAGGGTCTTAAGCTGGCTTATGTAGGTGACGGAAACAACGTGGCCAACTCCCTTCTCCAGGCATGCGCCAAGGCAGGAATGGATGTTGCCATCGGATCCCCCAAGGACTACACCTGCCCCGACAAGTATGTCCAGCAGGCCCTTACAGATGCAAAGGTAACAGGTTCCAAGGTCCTTATGACCACAGATCCCTTCGAGGCATGTAAGGATGCAGATGTCATCTATACAGACACCTGGACATCCATGGGACAGGAAGAGGAAAAGGCCAAGAGGGTAGAGATCTTCAAGGACTATCAGGTAAACAGCGCCCTCATGTCAGTGGCAAAGAAGGATGCCATGTTCCTTCACTGCCTCCCCGCCTACCGCGGATATGAAGTGACAGAGGACGTTATCGACGGTCCACAGAGCTTCGTATTCCAGGAAGCCGAGAACAGGCTCCACGCTCACAAGGCAATCCTTGTAAACTGCTTCCTTAATGATTGATCTCATACTCCGCAAAGCCCTAAGGTCTGATGCCCCACTGGTCTCAGACCTTATTCATGAGGCGATGGAATCCTACCGCAAAGATTCGGGCATCACAAAAGGGATGCTGGAGTCCCTGACGGAGAGCATAGAATCCGTGGAGGACAGGATCGAAAAGAACCACTGTCTCTGCCTTTTCGCTGATAACACTCCCGTGGGAACAGTGACGGTCTCCATCATAGACAATCCAATGAAGTATAACTTTTCCCGGAAGACATATGAGATGCTCAAGGATCACGAAAAGGCGGCCTATATCTCCAGGTTCGCAGTGGCGGACTCCCTCAGGAAGACCGGCCTTGGCTTAAAGCTCATGGACGCCGCACTGGATCTTCCGGAATGCAAAGACTGCGGCATAGTCCTTCTCCATACCGCAGTCTCAAATAAGAACATGTGTGAATTCTATGCCAACAGAGGCTTTGTCCTGGTGGACAGCGAGACCTCAAGAGGCTACAGGCGAGGACTTTTCGCCAGGGTGCTTTAGATCATGGACGTCCTGAATATTTGACAGTCTTCCGGAAGGCCGCCCGCTATGAGTCCCTCATAGGCGCGGTCCCTTTTTTCCACTGAATCAAATATACCGAAAACAGAAGACCCGGACCCGGTCATAAGAGAAAATACGCTCCCGCTGTCCTCAAGGAGCGAGACGAGCTGGCCGATCCTCGGAACGAGTTCCTCAGCAGGTCTTTGAAGGTCATTTACCATTATCGGGGATACTTTCCTTATCCTTTCAAGAGGAACGGTCTTCCCGTCACTGAAAGCTGAGAGGATCTGCCTTCTGTATCCCTCCTGATCATAGGGCACATACTCGGAATCCACCTTATTAAAGCAGATCCCCGTAGATACTCCCTCCGACGGTTTTATAAGGATCACCGGAAGTCCCGCACAGGAAGGGAGAGGGGTAACTATATCACCTATCCCCTCGCAAAGGCATGTTCCGCCATTAAGGAAAAAGGGAACATCAGCTCCCAGGCTTGCTGCCATCTCCAGAAGTTCACCATCATCCAGCGGATCACCGTAATATTCCTGAAGGATCTTAAGGATACAGGCAGCATCGGAGCTCCCTCCGCCAAGTCCCGCCTGGGAAGGGATATTCTTGACCGCCCTTATGGAAGTAAACTGAGGCCTGACACCGGCCTTCCTGTAAAAGGCATCAGCCGCCCTGAAGCAGAGATCCTTTGTCTTATCCTCACAGACAGAGCCCTCAAGTCCGATATCAAAGGGCATGTCATCATCGATCGTAACCTCGATGGTATCGGAGATATCTATCTCCTGAAAGACAGAGAAGAGGTCGTGATAACCATTATCCCTTCTCCCCGTCACACGAAGGAATATATTGATCTTTGCGAAGGCTTCCTGCTCTATCGTCTTCCTCATCTGCTCATCATCTCCGGAAAATTATATTATATGTAATGATTATACAGGAGCTCTTCCCTGTATGCACATCCTTCAGGTCACAGCCGATTCAGGCCATCTTGTCCGTATTTTGACATTTTTAACAATTAATCGCCGATAAATCCAAACAAATGTCAAATGTAAAAAGTGTTTGTTATGCTCTATCCTATTGTATGTATGTAAAAATAAAATGATCAAGAAGGAACGGGTACAAGAGGAATATCTATGAAACTGTTTTTAACATCAAACCCCTTCCTCCCTGATGGCTCCATCAATGAGGAAAATGAATTCATCTGGAATATCAAGTACAGTCTCCCTTATGAGACAAATGCCCTGTTCGTATCTTCATCCTACAGGGATAGCCTTACAAACGACAGACAGGCAACAATGATAAAGGATGCCTTCAACACCAAAGGCATCTTCTTTAACAAGATGGATGTGCTGGACCTGCGCACAGCTTCCATGACCAGGGAAGAGATCGTTGCCCATAACTTTATAATCCTGGCCGGAGGTCATGTGCCCACCCAGAATGAATTTATGAAGATAACCGGACTTCGCAGAAAGCTCGAAGGCTATGATGGAACTATCATGGGCATCAGCGCCGGATCGATGAATGCCGCTGATGAAGTCTATGTCCTTCCGGAGAAGAAGGGTGAGGCATTAGACAGCAGCTTCCCGCGTTTTGAAGCAGGACTCGGACTTACAAAGCTTCAGATAATCCCACATTATGATGAGACAATAGCATCATCAGTAGATGGCCTCTCCATCAGGGAACGCATACTCTTTGACAGCAAGGGCAAGAAGTTCCTCGGTCTTCCCGACGGAAGCTATGTCATGTGCACAGACGGTGTGGAACTCGTATATGGAGATCACTATAAGGTCGAGAACAGGCTCTTCACCAAGGTGGACGCCGGATTCATGGCAAAATCATTCGCCTGACCGTTCTGTAAGACTTATCTCCTTCAGATCAGCCTCGTGCTTCATTACATATGATCTGACCATCAGATCATACAGCCCTGCGAGCACGCCTATAAACCCGCCAAGGAAGAAGTTGACTCCTATCATTATCAATATGGTATTTATAGAATCCCTCCAGTGGGGAAAGATAAGGGACGGGTGCTGCCTGAAGACCTTTACATTCCTGAGGGTCCTGGTGGCGGCATATATATTCCATATCCCGCATCCGATCATCGGGATACCGTAACCGAAGAATAATATCAGAGGTATTCCCAGGATTATCTGTAACGACGCCAGTACGATCCAGAAGATCCCGTCAAAGTTCATCATCCTCAGTACGTCTTTCACGACATTAGCTTTGATCATCTCTTATCTCCTTATACAGAAAAAGGGCAACCGCCAACAGCAGGTTGCCCTTTATAAACTCTTGATCAAACAAAGATATCTGTCAGCTGGCCTCTGCTGCCTGTGCAGATGCAGGGATGGCGATCCTGACCGCTCTAGTAAGAACGTCGATATAGCTGTAGGAAACGATCTCGTAGTCTCCCTCGCTCCTCTTGCACTTAACAGTGAAGTGATTGGGGTAGCAGTTATCGACCACGCCTTCGTGGATTATGAGTCTTTTCCTTCCGCCGTTACTGGTAAGTCTGACCGATGTGCCGATCATAGACTGGAGTTTATTCCTGCATAAGTCCAAGTCGGATCTGATAATCATTTCTTCGTCCTCCAAACCAAATACAAATACATAAAAAGTATAATTGTTCTTTGATTTTTTGTCAACGAAAAAACACAACATATAGAGCAGTTTTGTATAAAATGCTACAAAATGTTGTGTTTTAACGCTTTACTCGGTTATGAGAGAGTATGCCGAGATCTTCTTTATCCTTGCGGACAGGGCATATACCATTATGTAGGATGCCACTACTCCGAAGGCGACTACCAGGATGCCCATCCAGAGATCAGCCGCCATGTTGCTCTGTGCGATACCAAATGCAGACAGAAGGATCGTAAAGAACCTGTTCGCATTCAGGATGCCCACTGCAGCGCCTGAGACCAGGCCTGTGACGATGGCGGGAAGCATGGAAAGGGAGAGTTCCGTCCGGAGCTGGTTCGAAGTAAAGCCCAGGGCTTTCTTGATGCCGAGTTCCTTCTGCTTCTTTATGATGATGGTCTTGATAAGGAGCATCATGGTAAGCCAGATAACAGCCAGGGATATGACCACCAGTACTATACAGATGACCCTTCCCAGCATGATGGTGGGATTCTCACCGTTGGACAGACCCTCGGGATAGTTAAGATAGAGCTCCAGCCTGTCTCCGAAGACAGCCTCTGCATTATCGATGACCACCGCGGACTTCTCTGCCCCATGGCCCTCCACCATTATATAGATGTTTCTCTTCGGGCACTCGACTCCCAGATGCGCTGCCCCGTCCTCGTTCATGAGAGCGAAGTTACCGTAGTTAGCCTGTCCCTGGACAAAACCGGTGATGGTATATTCACAGCTCCGGTCTCCGGTCTCCAGAAGGATCATGTCACCTGCCATCAGGCCTTTTGCCCTGGCTAAGGTAAGTCCGATGGCCACTTCATCATCATACATAGGGGCGCGTCCCTCCATGATACCGCACTCGGATATGCTGCTCCAGTCTTCGGTGATATCCACCTGTATGCTGGTGCCCTGGTAAGATGCCGTGGCACTTGTTTTCCACCATGCTTCCTCCACATAGGGAAAGTCCTGGACCTCGTAGATGATATCATCTCCGTTGTCCACTATCAGCTGGACATCAGGGGAATCTCCGCTTAAGAGCTTTTGAAGGTTCAGGGGATGAACTCCCACGTTATATCCGACGAACACAGCCATGGCAAGGCTTACGCCTATGGCACACATCACCACGAAGATGAGGATATTCTGCTTCATGGATGTCAGTGCACTCTTTATGGCCATGAGCCATACAAGAGGTCCCGAAGTAGTCTCCAGGGGAGCCCTGTTCTTTCTGAAGCTGTGACTCTTAAGGCCGAACCTCAGAGCGATCACAGGATCAAGTCCCTTGATGGATCTTGTGGATCTTAATGCCACCAGGAAGGATGCTCCCACGATGGCCAGAGCCGTGACGGTAAACGCCGGAAGGTCAAAGGGATGATCCCATGTCATGTAGGCCAGGGACCTGAGGACCACCTCCAGAGGGGAGATGATCATATAGATGAGGACCGTACTTACCAGGACGCCTATGCCGGCTGTCAGGACGAACTCCAGGATCTGGGCAGTCCTGATCTGATGCGTCGTATAGCCCAGGGCCTTCAGGGCACCGATATTCGTGATATTCTGCTCGATGCTGTTGGTTATCCTGAAATAGATGACGATCATGACCACCAGGGTGACGATCAGGGAAAAGGCACAGAGGAATACGGCGATCATATTGATCATCTGGGTATACATGAGCTTAAACTCGCTTATGGAGTATACTGCGGAATCTATTCCCCTGTCGCTGAACTCATTTGCCATGGTGTTATAGATCTCATCGATATCCGCTCCGTCCACCAGCTTTATGACTATCTGGTCCACCGGGGCCTTGTCATCGGAATTGAGCTCGGCCAGCATGGCGGGATCTATATAGAAGAGGTTATAAAGAGAGACACTCTCATAGAAACCGGCTACCGTGAACACCCTTTCATGTCCGTTGACCTTCAATGTCATCTCGTCACCGACATGATATCTTCCCTGAAACACATCCTGGTTATAGACCCTGGACAGGTATATGGGGTTATCGCATTCCTTACCGGCCAGTTCCACGAACTGGGGTCTGTCGATCTCTCCCCATTCACCGTAGGGAGCAAATGAGTAAAGTCCCAGTACGGTCTCCATGGCATTTTTAGTATCCACCTCCACGCCATCCCTGACCTCTTCACTGTCGAGGTTGATAACGGGGACCTTCTCGTAATAGTCCACCTCAGGGATCTTGGAGATATAATCCATGATCTCGGCTTCCTGCTCCGGGTCGTCCACCTCTGTCATTACCATCAGGTCAGGGGAATTAAGTTCCCTCACCTTTTCCTCGAACTGGGCATTATAGCCCCTTACCAGCATAAGGCCCAGTTGCAGGAGTGATGACGACAATATGACGATGAGCATGAAGCTTATCATATGTGACATATCCTTGCGGAAATTGGATTTTATCAGTTTACCTAACATCTTTTACCATCCCATCTCCGTTAAGAACGAACGAAGCTTGTCATGGCGCTCACGGTCTCCGGAAACATAGGGTCCCAGATCGCATTCGCCGCTGATCGTACCGTCTTTCAGGTAGATGATCCTGTTGCCCCTTCTTGCGGATTTCATATCGTGGGTGACCATAAGGATCGACTGACCCTTCTTGTTAACTTCGGTCAAAACGTTCAATACCTGATCTGACGAGGAACTGTTCAGGGCTCCGGTGGGCTCATCGGCAAACACCATATCAGGTGAATTGATGATGGCACGGACGATACCTACTCTCTGTGCCTCACCGCCCGACAGCTGGTTGGGAAACTTATTCCAGAGCCTGGGCTCTATCCCCACCTGCTTCAGGAGTTCCTTCGCGTTCTTTGCCAGTTCTCTCTTATTCTGTCCTGTCAGAAGTCCTGCCGTCAGGACATTGTCCATTATGCTCATGGAGTCCATGAGATACACCTGCTGGAACACAAATCCGCAGTGCTTTCTCCTGAATATAGCCAGCTGGTCTGATGTGAAGTTAGTGATATTCCTGTCGGAGAAATATACATTTCCAAGGCTGGCCCTGTCCATGCCGGAAAGAGCGTAGAGGAGTGTTGACTTACCTGCACCGGAGGATCCCATGATGACGGTGAAATCGCCTTCGTAGATCTCGGTATCCAGGTTTTTTATGACATGCTGCATTACGCCGCCGGCAGAGAAGCTCTTGCAGAGTTTCTCAGTCCTTATAATGCTTTTCTTAGGCATACTTCTTTTCCTTCTTCTTGCGTACTACGTTTGCTATTACGATAACAAGTATAACAGCACCGATGCCTGCTATTACAAGTGTCATATTGACTTCAGGTGCCTCCTCGGCGACTGCCTCCTCCACAGGCTCCAGGACTGACAGGGAGATGGTCTTAGAGATCTCATAAGGATTGCCGTCGGCATCCTCATATGTGACAGTGATATCGATATCCTCATCTCCGATGGAGACGCCCTTGACGGAAAGGTCCACGGAACTGCTCTGACCCATGTCGATATTACCTACTACGGTATCGGTATCGTTGATCAGCTCTCCGTTGACTTCCACCATGACATTATAGACAGATCCCTTACCCATGTTGTTGAGCTTACATGAAAAACTTGTCTTTCCGTCAAGGTCGATCTCGTTCTTTGACAGTTTCATCTCGGAGATGGAAAGGACAGGCGCCTGAAGGACAGGTACTGTGATCTCCGATGAATCCTCGAAGGTGTTCCTGTTGTTATCTTCATATTCATAGTTGACGTTGAGAGTGTAGGGCTTCTGCTCCAGGTCTCCCCTGGAAGCCAGGTCGATGGTTACATCAAACTCCTCTTCCTTATCGACGGAATCGACATAGACCACGTTTGTTCCGTCCACGGGATAGATCTCGTTGTCGTCGCTTCCGAACTCGAGCCTGATGTTAAAGAGCTTTGTGGATGTGGACTCGTTCTTGAGATGTACCACCATCTCGAATTCATCACCTGCATTTACGTCACCTGTGGTGATCTCACTTCCCGTGACGATGAGCCTGGGTGTCTGGTAAGCCGCATTTACGGTATTGTCCTTAAGGACCACACCCGCATAGGCTGTTGCTGCGATAATGGCTGCTGTTGCCATCGATGCCGCCTTCATAATGATCTTCTTCATAAGTATCAGATCTCCTTTTCCATGTTTATGATTGATAAGGAGATTGTAAAAGAAATCATCTTAAGTGGCTTTAAAGCAACCTTAAGACAAGATTAAGATTGCTTATGCCATCCTGAAGTAAAGGGTTACGCGGAAGCCGCCGTCGGCATTTGAGACCTCCAGGTCACCGCCCATCTTCTCCATGAGCTCACTGGCAATAGCAAGGCCCAGGCCTGCGCCGGGCTTGCCCCTGGAGTTATCACCTCTTCTGAACCTCTTGGTGATCATGGGAAGGTCATCCTCCGATACTCCCCCGCCCTTATCGGTAAAGGAGAGCACCAGGCTGTCATCCTCGATACGGGATGATGTGGTTATGGTGGTATCTGCATATTTATATGAGTTGCTTATTATATTATTTATGACCTGGGTGGTCCTGACCCTGTCGCACGATATGATGCACTCGGGCACCTTGTCTCCCACCACGCGGTCCATATGGTCGGCATCTCTTATTATCTCGTCCAGGATATTGCTCTCCTGTTCGGTATTCTCTGCTTCCAGCATATTGAGATCTGTCAGGGTGGTGGCAAAAAGATCACTGACCATGACATCGATCTGGTCCGCCTTGGAAACGATGGAGGACAGCTTCTCCTTTGACTTCTGATCTTCGCTCCTTGCCTCCAGCACCTCGCCCATGGCCTTGATGGAAGCCACCGGGGTCTTTATGTCGTGGGACAGCTGGGCCACCAGTTCTATCTTGCTCCGCTGGGCCTCGTATTCCTTCTGTCTTGCATCGTTGAGCTCTGTTCTCATGAGATCGAAGCTCTCTGTGAAGGCACCGAAGATATTTCCCTTGTCCATCATAAGGGGCTTTTCGAGATTGCCGCCTGCCACGTCTGCAGCGAATTCCCGCAGGTCCTCGAAGGGCTTTACTATGCTGAAATATGTCCAGGCCAAAAACAGGATTATTATGATGCTCTGGAACTCCACGGCGATGAGATATCTGGTCCTGTAGCTTATGTATGCGTCACTTCTTATGGAATCAAAATCATTTTCGATGAGGAGCTTTCCCAGGACCTCACCATCATGCTCGATATCCCTGATGGTATATCTTTCCGTGGTGGCTCTTCCCAGGTCCTCCGCCATGCCACGCTTTGTCCTGCGGATCACATTTCCTTCATTGTCCAGGACAACATAATCAAAACCGTACTGGGAATGGGTCATGACAGAACCTTCCTCGGCATAGGCGGTTATGGTATCCCAGTTTTCCTCAAGATCGTTGAGTATGATATTTACATCAGTGTTGTCGAGACGGTCGATGGCGGTCTTTTCATGGAACTCCAGCATCATTACAGGCAGCAGGAGCAGCACTGTCAGAAGGATGACCAGCCAGACAAATCTCTTTCTCATCAGCTTTCAGCCCTGAACTGGTATCCCCTGCCCCTGGCAGTCTTGATGAACACGGGATCGTTGGGATCATCCTCCAGTTTCTCTCTTAAGTGCCTTATATGGACATTGAGGGTTCCGTCGGTGACATAGCTGTCATCCCAGACGTTATCAAAGATCTCCTCTTTTCCGATGACCTTGTTGCTGTTGACGGCCAGGTACGAAAGAAGCTTGTATTCCATGGCAGTAAGGACTACCTCCTGCCCCTTCTTGTAGACTATACCTGCACCGGTATCTATCTTAAGGTCTCCGAAGACCAGGCATTCGTCAGTCTTCTTTCCGGAGGATTCATATCTCTTGAGGACAGCCTTTACCTTGGCATAGAGCACGTTAAGGGAAAAAGGCTTGGTTATATAATCATCGCCTCCGATGTTCAGGGCCACCACCATATCGTCGTCAGAGGATCTGGCGCTTATAAAGAGGATAGGGACCTCGATGGTCTCCCTGAGGGTCTTGCACAGGGAAAAGCCGGAGGAATCTCCAAGATTTATGTCCAGGAGGATAAGGGCCGCGTCGTTCTCCTTAAAGAAGTCCAGGGCCTCGGCGGAACTGAAGGCGCACCTGGAAGTAAGCCCCATCATATCGAAATATTCTGCGACGGATTCCGCCAGTTCCTTCTCGTCATCGATGATCAAAACACTGTATTTCATGACATAGAGTATAACACTAAATCGGTCTTTATTGCTTTCTTCAAATAATGTAAAATCATTAATATCGTTTTTAGAGAAGAGGGCTGTGCCATGTTAAGTGACATCGAGATCGCAAGAAGCGCGAAAATGCTCCCTATCGGAGAGATAGCATCAAAGATCGGTCTTTCAGCAGATGAGATCGAGCTTTACGGAAGATATAAAGCAAAGATCCCCATGAGCGAGATCAGAAAAAGAGACGGCGAAAAGGACGGAAAGCTGATCCTTGTCACCGCCATGAACCCCACGCCTGCAGGAGAGGGTAAGACCACCGTCAGCATCGGACTGGCACAGGCCATCGGAAAGAAGGGCAGAAATGTCATGCTGGCCTTAAGAGAGCCCTCCCTGGGTCCTGTTTTCGGCATCAAGGGCGGCGCAGCAGGCGGCGGATATTCCCAGGTGGTCCCCATGGAGGATATAAACCTTCACTTCACCGGTGATATCCATGCCATCACAGCAGCCAACAACCTTCTGGCAGCAATGATCGACAACCACCTCTATCACGGAAACCAGCTTAACATCGACAAGGACAGGATCCTCTGGAAGCGCTGCCTTGATATGAACGACAGATGCCTCAGGAACATCACCGTAGGCGTCGGCGGCGGTACCAGCGGAGTGGAGAGAAATGACTTCTTCACCATAACCGCAGCCTCCGAGATCATGGCAGTCCTCTGCCTTGCAGCAGATCAGGAAGACCTGAAGGAGAGGATAAAGAATATCGCCATCGCCTATGATATGGACGGCAAGATCGTCACAGCAGGCGACCTCAATGCCCAGGGTGCCATGGCCACCCTTCTCAAGGATGCCATCTGCCCCAACCTGGTACAGTCCCTGGAGCACATTCCCGCATTCGTCCACGGCGGACCCTTCGCCAACATATCCCACGGATGCAACTCCATCATCGCCACAAAGGCAGGCCTTAAATTCTCCGATATCCTCATAACGGAGGCAGGATTCGGTGCAGACCTGGGAGCTTTCAAGTTCCTGGACATCAAGTGCAGGAAGGCAGGCATCTGGCCTGACGCCTGCGTCATCGTTTCCACCGTAAGGTCCCTTAAGTACAATGCCGGCATCCCCAAGGAAGAGCTGACCACTCCCAATGTGGAGGCTGTTAAGGAGGGCTTCGGCAACCTGGCTAAGCATATAGAGAACATGAATTCCTTTGGCATCCCCGTAATAGTGGCAGCCAACAGGTTCCTCACCGATACGGAGGAGGAGATCTCCATGATGGCTGACCTCTGTGCCGAAAAGGGCGCCAAGTTCGCTCCCGCTGAGATCTTCGCCAAGGGCGGAGAGGGCGGCCTCGAGCTGGCAGACAAGGTCCTTTCCATCTTGGATTCCGATGAGAAGACAGAACCCAACTTCGCATATGATCTTAAGGACTCCGTGGAGGACAAGATCAGGAAGGTAGCCACAAGGATCTACGGCGCAAAGGATATAGATATCCTTCCCGAGGCTAAGGCAAAGATCGAAGGATTTGTTGCTTCAGGCTACGGCGAGCTTCCCATCTGTATCGCAAAGACACAGTATTCCCTTTCCGACGATCCCAAGCTCCTGGGCCGTCCCGAGGGCTTCACCCTGACGGTCAGGGACGTAAGGCTCTCCGCCGGTGCAGGTTATCTTGTAGTCCTGACAGGAAAGATCCTCACCATGCCGGGTCTTCCCTCACACCCCGCAGCTCTCGACATAGATATCGATGAGAACGGGACCATAACGGGACTGTTCTGATAAGAGGTTTATGAAGCGCCCGAATCCCACCTTTCTCACAAAAGCTGTTGAGATAAAAGAGAAACGCCACAACAGGATCAAGATCGCCGTCATAGTGATCGCGGTCCTGTCTTTGCTGACCATATTCGTCATCAAGGTGGCCTCCATGCAGGATGTCTACAGGGAGCGTTTCCCGGAACTGGTGGGAGCAGGCACAGCCACTGCAGCAGAAACGGCCGAAGCATCTGATAGCGAAGAGTCGGAGGAAGTCCCCGCCACCGAGACTGCAGAGGTCTCCGAGGAGACCACGGAAGATGTCCTGGCACCGGTGGTAGTCCAGGATGACACCCCGGATACGGAAGCTCCCGGGGAGACAGAGGAGACGGAGCAGAACAATGCCCCTGATACCTTTGTGGAATCAGATCCCGTCACTTTCAGCGACTCCTATCCCCTGCAGACCGTCTCCCACGAGGACAGGGACGTAAGGCTGGACCAGCTCAAGCAGGATGTCCTCAACTACCTGGACGATTACAGCAACGAGAGGATCGCCTTCCGCTATGTAAACCTCGCCTCAAATGAGACACTGGGCATCAATGACCTGGAGCCCATCGTTCCCGGAGGCGCCATAACCCTTCCCGTGAGCATCGCCTACTACGAGAGGATCGGCAAGGGCTGGACAGTGCCCACCTCCATCGTCACATACCAGGGTGAGGAGGCTCCTGAAGGATCTTCCTATATAGCCGACACCTACGAGGCCGGCAAGCAGTTCTACCTGAGGACATGTGCCAACCTGGCCGTCACCATGAACGACAATCTGGCCCTCCAGTACATGCTGGATGCCATGGGAGGTCTGGAGAACAACTGGTCCACCATCTCATCCATCAGTTCCTACATAAACTACACAGAGAGCGTCATATACACAGACTTTGAGGGAGAGCTCCAGAGAGGCCCCCACAGGACCTCCGCCTACGATCTGGCCGCCTATGCCGAGTATCTCTATACCGCATATATAAACGATCCGGATCTGTACCAGCCCCTCATCAACGACCTGGCCGCTTCCGAAAAGCCCACGGGCATCCAGACAGCCTTCGGCGAGGACACCCTGGTGCTCCACATGAGCGGAACGGACGTGGAATACAGCGCCTTTACCGACGTGGCCATCATCGATGCGGAAGAGCCTGTAGTCCTGGTAATATACTGTGAATGCTCCTCTGCTGACCGGGCTGCTACCATCCAGGCTGACCTGGCCACATATCTGGAAAGATATTTATCTTATTGCCATTCATAAACAGAAAAATATGATATACTCATATAAGTTCATCCCATGTGATCTGTGGTCGGGTCGGGTCTTGTGCAATTCGCTCCCGTGAACCCTGTCAGGTCCGGAAGGAAGCAGCAGTAAGCGGACCTGCGTTTGTGCCGCAAGGGTGCCTGCCCGACTGCAGTTCAGATGGGATGGATTTTTTATAAGAACATGGAACATATAGCGCTTTATCGACAATTCAGACCTAATAACTTCGACGAGATCGTCGAGCAGAAGGCTCCGGTCACGGCCCTCCGCCAGGCTGTAAAGACAGGAAGGATCGGTCATGCCTACCTTTTCTGCGGTCAGAGAGGTACAGGTAAGACCTCTATTGCCAGGGTCTTTTCGAGAGCTATCAACTGCGAGTCTCCCAAGAACGGCAACCCCTGTAACAAGTGCCCCACATGTAAGGGTATCCTTGACGGCAGCCTTATGGACGTTATCGAGATCGACGCAGCATCCAACAGAAGTATCGACAATATAAGGAAGATATGTGAGGAAGTCACATACTCTCCCTCCAAGGCCCCTTACAAGGTCTATATAATCGACGAGGTCCACATGATCACCAACGACGCATTCAATGCGTTGCTGAAGACACTGGAGGAGCCGCCCAAGCATGCGGTGTTCCTCTTTGCCACCACGGAACCTCACTCAATACCTGCCACCATCCTTTCCAGATGCCAGAGATTCGACTTCAGGAGGATCTCCCTGGATGCCATCATCGGAAGGCTGAAGCAGATCTCCAAGGAAGAGAAGATAGATATCTCCGACGACGCCTTGAGGCTCATCGCCTCCATGTCCGACGGAGCCATGAGAGACGCCATCTCCATCCTGGACCAGGCAGCCTCTGCCAAGGACGGCGGAAGCATCTCCTCCGAGGATATCGAGAGCATGACAGGTACCGTTAATACGGAATTTCTGGCCGATATGGCCCAGATACTCATAGACGGAAGGTTCGACGACCTTCTCATCAAGTGCGGCGAACTGGCCGACAGCGGAAGGGATTCCATCCGTTTCGCCCTGGATCTGGCTGACTATTTCAGGAACCTCCTCATCGTCAGGACAGTACCTGATCCTTCAGCCCTTATCCCCGCATCCCCCACTACCCTGGAGAGGATGTACAGAGTGGCAAACACCACCAACTCCCAGACCCTGGTGGGATTCATAACCACACTTTCCAAGATAATATCCGACCTCAAGTGGTCCCCTTCCGTAAGGACCAGCTTTGAGATCGCCCTCTTAAGGCTCTGCGGAAGAAAGGTAAGGCTGGAGGAAGCTCCTCTGGTGGTACCCGACTTCTCCAAAAAGCAGGCTGAAGCAGCAAAGAAGATCTCCGAAGGCACATCTTCCCTTCCCCCCATAGCAAGATCTGTGGAAAAGAAGGAGGAGGAGCCTAAGGCCGAAGAGAAAAAGCCTGAGCCCCAGCCCGGGAAAAAGGAAGAGCCCGCAAAGGAAGAAGTGAAGGAAGAGAAGAAGGAAGAGGCTAAGCCCGAAGAAAAGAAGGACGAAAAGCCCGATCCCTTCGAAGCAATAAAGGCAAGGATCAATCTCATCAAGGCCGGAACTTCAGAACCCTCTAAGGAGGAAAAGAAGGAAGGACCCGCCAAGGAAGAAAAGAAGCCTGAAGAGGATAAAAAGGAAGAGGAAAAGAAGCCGGAGCCTGAGATCATCATGCACGACCTCCCTGCTCCCGAGGAAGAAGAGGAAGAGGATAACACCCCTCCCGAGAACCAGATGGATATCTTCTCCATGTCTTCAGAGCCTGCTCCCGCTCCTGCACCTTCACCTGCTCCCGCACCCAAGGCGGAAGAGGACACGGGGTCACATATCTTCGCTGGACTGGGATCTTCTTTCATGGATGATCTCGACGTTGAGGAAGAGGAAGAAGAAAAGACCGATATATATGAGCCCACCGGCAGGATCGGCGAGACCAGAAAGACCGCTCTGTCTGCCGCTGTTGAGGCCAACCCGATAGTTAAGCGCAAGGAGACCGAGCTCCCCGTTTTCGAGGAGGGCACGGATCCTTCCATCGTCTGGAATACTATACTGGGCCGCGTGGAAAAGGATGACTTTATCCTTCACTCCATGCTTTCAAGGGCATCCCTCCTGATAGCAGGAGACAGTGCCTATGTCACCTTTGATGACAGCGAGCAGAGAACGGCAAAGCAGATCCAGGATGACCCCAACTTCAGAAAGGTCTCATCTGAGATCAAAGCTGCCATGCCGGAGATCGGACATGTATACCTCTGCACCATGTCCCAGTACAGAAAGTATGCCAGGAGCAGCACCGGCGGGCATACAGCTCCCGCCCCCCGGGCAGGCGGAGTAGATGACTACATCAACAGGTCGAAGGAGATGGGTATCAATACTGAGATCCATTTCGGCGACGAATGATATAAACAAAAAGAATTTCGGAGGAAACATCAAATGGCAAAAGGCGGTTTCAGAGGCGGTATGCCCGGAGGAATGGGAAATCTTATGGCGCAGGCACAGAAGATGCAGCGTCAGCTTGAAGAGGCTCAGAACGAGATCAAGCTCATGAGGATCACAGGCACAGCAGGTGGCGAGCAGGTTAAGCTCACCCTTGGCGGCGACCACGTTATCTACGGACTTGAGATCTCCCCTGAGGTCATCGATCCCGAAGATCCCGAGCTTCTCGCAGATCTTGTCATGGCTGCATACAACCAGGCTAACGAGCAGCTTGAAGCTGTTACAGAAGAGAAGATGGGTAAGGTCACAGGCGGCGTTAAGATGCCCTTCTGATAATGGCCAGATATTCACCCTCGATACAGGAACTCATAAACAGGCTCGGAGCTCTTCCGGGCATAGGTGCGAAGTCGGCTACACGTGTAGCCCTTCACATCCTTAACATGCCCGAAGAAGATGCAAAGGCCCTTGCGGATTCCATCACCAACGCCAGGAAGAACACCTTCAGGTGCTCCGTCTGCCAGAACCTGACAGACTCGGACCCCTGCCCTATCTGTTCTGACCCTTCCAGGGACAATACCACGGTATGCGTAGTTGAATCCCCCAGGGATATCCTGACCATGGAGAGGATCCATGAGTATAAGGGCCTTTACCACGTGCTCCACGGAGTCTATGATCCTGCAGGAAATAAGTCCATGGCTGACATCACATTGAACCAGCTCATCGAGAGGCTCACCCTCCACCCTGAGATCAATGAGGTCATCATGGCCACCAATCCCACCATCGAGGGAAATGCCACAGCACTTTATGTCTCAAGGCTCCTTTCAAACTCAGGCATCAAGATCACGAGGCTCGCCTCAGGTCTTCCCCTGGGATCGGAGCTTGAGTTCTCCAACGACTATACGCTGACCAGCGCCTTCAAGGGAAGGGTCGATATCACATCATGAGACTCGATAAGTTCCTTAAGGTATCCAGGATAATAAAGAGACGTACGGTGGCAAACGACGTATGTTCCGCCGACCGTGTCACCGTCAACGGAAAAGAGAGTAAGCCCGGCGTAAAGCTCAAGGTGGGCGATATAGTCACTATTGTTTTCGGGAACGGAAAAGTCAGCTTTAAAGTATTATCCCTCCCCGACAATGTCAGGAAGGAAAATGCAGCCGACATGTATGAGATCCTGGAAGACGATCAGGAGTGATCACTCACCCGTAACCCTGAATACGATCTCACCGGGATAGACCATATCGAGTTTATTTCTCGCAACGCCCTCTACATAAGCCGCATCGCTTCCGCGGCTTCCCTGTGCAAGGATGGCGTTGTTCTTATCTATAAGAGCCTGCTTCTGGGCCTGGAGCTGTCTGGACTCCTCAAGAAGCCTGGCCTTTCTTGTCTGTACATCGTAAAATCTCGTAGCGCAAAGGATACCAGCGACGACAAATGCTATGCATAAGACAGTCGTGATAAGGTTTCTTGTACCGGATGTACGTCTGTGGGATGCCATTTCCGCCTCTCCTTTGCTCTTCTTTATAGGACTATATTTTACAATTATCTCTTTCCCATAAGAATAGAAACGGAATGATTATAACCAAACTGTAATATTCACTCGATGAGCTTTATCTGGAACTTGTCGAACTTCACTTTTTCGCTGTACTGGCCGGAGAAGAATATGGTCTGATGGAAGGCGGCGAACTCATGGGTGTTCTTGCTCATCCACATGGGGGCAGGGATATCCATCTCCTTACAAAGGAGGATGAGTGTCTTTTCCAGTTCCTGGGAAAACCGCAGGGAGGGATCGGAGAACTCCGCTTCCTTTATCATGATCAGCTTGTTTGATACGAAAAGCCTGCCTTCGAGAACCATAGAAACACTCCTTTTTTATTGCCACTATTTTGCCCTTTTTGTACCTCAAAGTAAATAGTGAACATGCTATCATATAGTTGTTCTAAGTAATTGTTCCTTACTTCATAACACCCTCCTTTTGGACACTGACTCCCCCTCGTCAGTGTCTTTTTTTGCGCTGAAAATCCTTTTTATGTAAAATACCTCTATGTTCTACAAAGGCATCACAGCTCATCATGGTATGACACTTAAGGATCTTGCAGGGATCGCCTACAAAAACAGGGCGAAAGTCCCCGTTCAGATCACTGTGGAAGAAGACCGGATCTCCATCCTGGCCTATGTCGATTATGACCGTTTCATGCAGGGGAAGTTCGAGGGTCTGAAGAAGGTGGAGGACTTCACCTATGCCGACTCCTTCGAGCGGGGCGTTAAGAGGTTCTGGGAAAAGAGATATGACCTGTCCTACTGCGGCCTGGGATCCTGTGATGTCGATGTGACCTTCGTAAGGAAGGGCTCCCCGGAATATCCACAGGGCCAGAGATGCTTTAAGGTGAGGAAAGCCAGGATCTCCAAGACATCCTTTGTATCAAGTCCTCCCACCAGGCTCTTCTGGGGCCTGTTTGCCTACCTGAGCCCTGAGAGCGCCATGCTCAACTGGTCCCTGAAGCACCCCGGCACCATCAATATGCAGAAATACAAGAACCCCTCCGGCTTTATGAGGGTCAGTGCCCATGAGTTTGGCCACGTCCTGGGAATAGGCGACGCCTACGAAGCCCACTACCGTTTCTTCTACAAGGCTCCCGGCACAGAGGACTTCATGATGTACCACAACACCTGCGTCCAGCCCCAGGAGCTCATGATGGTCCTGCGCGCACACCAGACAGGCAGGATGCAGTATTTCCCCATCAAGTTCTCCCTCAAGAGGTACATGAAGGGCATGAAAAAGATGGTATCGGAGAACAGGGTATTCACCCGCCGTCAGAAGAAGAATTAATTTTTGACTTTTTTGTAAACTGTTGTCAGTTTGCACATAAGTTATTGAAAAACCCCCTCTTGAAGTTGTAAAATATCTCTATCAATTTGATATGGAATGACAGGAGGTCTCTGTTTTATGAAAAAATGTCCCGATTGTGGAATGGTAATCGCCAACCAGGCTATAAGGTGTCCCAAGTGTAAGTTTAATTTCTCCGAGAATCCTGATGCAGGCGCAGCAGCAGTACCCGAAGCGGCAGCAGCAGTTTCAGCAGCAGCTACAGGTACATCATCCAAGGGCGGCGGATCAGCCATCATGCCCATGGTAGAAGTTAATAAGGAGAATGTTGACGAGCTCTATGGCCAGCTTAAGGCAGCTGTCGTTAAGAGAAAGACAGAGTTTGACCATTTCATCGACTTCCTTGAGAACAGAACATCCTGGCTCACAGCTCCCGCTGATCTTCATGGTCATCTCGCATGCGAGAAGGGTCTCCTCATCAGGAGCGTAGCAGTTACAAAGCAGCTTCTCAGGATCAAGGATACACTTATGCCTCAGCTCGATGAGGAAGCAGCTATCATCATCGGTCTCTTCCACGATGTAGGTAAGGTCGGTGTTGAGGGTAAGCCTTATTTCCTCGTTGAGGAGAGACTCGGAAGCACATCTTCCGCTCTTGGACTTTCCTTCAGCTCAAGGATCTCCACCACAGGAAGCACATCTTCTTCCACACAGTCCTATTCAGTTAACCCTAAGCTCGTAAATATGCATATCGGCGTAAGGAGCCTTTATCTCGTATCACAGTACATGCTCCTTTCCGATGACGAGGCACAGGCTATCAGCTATGCTGCAGAGACAGATCTTCTCGACGGCAACCTCAGCCCTTATACCCTCGTTCTTCAGACAGCTCTTGAGCTCCAGAAGTCCATTTACGAGAATGCTGATGCAGTAGACTCCTACAGCTTTACTGTTATCAAGCCCCAGTAATAGAGATTAATATTCTTAATACTCCATTTCTTTTCCCCGCTTCTCTTTAAACGGAGGGGCGGGGTTTCTTTATGTTAATATATAGGCATGAGCGAAGAACTTCACAAAAGACTTGATGAATATATAAGATCCGGTGCCCTGCCCATGCATATGCCGGGGCATAAGAGAAACCCTGCCTTTACAGATACACCGGGAGATATCACCGAGATCGAGGGCTTTGATAATCTTCACAGTCCTCAGGGGATCATAAGGGATATCGAGACGAAGGCTTCCGGGATCTACGGGGCGGCAGATGCATTCATATCCGTAAACGGAGCCACAGGTCTTATCTTCGCAGCGATACATGCCGCTACATTCCGTGGCGAGAAGATCCTTGTTGCTTCAAACTGCCATATAAGCGTCTGGCACGCCATAGAGACTTCAGGCCTTATCCCCGTCATCATAGATCCTGAGACCGATGAGGATACGGGAGCCTTTGGGAAGGTCTCCCCTGAAGCCCTTGAAGAGGCTTTAAAGGCCGGAGACATCAATACGGCAGTCATCACCACTCCCACCTACGAGGGCGTCATATCCGATACAGAGAAGCTTTATGGGATATGCAGAAGATACGGCTGCACCCTTATCGCAGACGAATCCCACGGAGCCCACTTCGGCGTCTGTGGAAATACGAAGTTTCCTTCTTCTGCCCATGCTGATATGGTCATCAAGAGCCTTCATAAGACCATGGCATCCCCTACCCAGACTGCGGTGATGCTGATCTATGGCGACCTGCCCTTTAAGGACCTGATCAGGCACTATCTGGCAGTCAGCACCTCCACGAGCCCTTCCTATATCCTCATGAGCGGCATCTCCTCTGCCCTTACCCACACAGATACGGATGCTTTTTTCGATATAGTATCTGAGGGCAGAAGCGCCCTTTCAGCCCTTAAAAAGCTCAGGCTTTACGACAAAGCGGATACGGACCCTTCAAAGTTCGTGATACTTACTGACGGATATATTTCAGGATATGAGCTGTCAGACAGGCTCAGGGAAGGATACGGGATCGAGGTGGAAGCCTCCTTCCCCGCATATATCATCGCCATGACCGGTATAGGAGATACAAGAGATTCCCTTAAGCGCTTTACCGGCGCTCTTATTGATATCGACAGGAGCCTGGGCGAAAGATCTGAAGGCCCTGTTAATATCTCCTACCCTGCAGGAAAAGACAGAAGGTTCATGCTGGGTATCGAGAATGCAGTAAGATCAGAAAGAGCCTTGGTCTCTGCTGACAAGGCAGAAGGACGGATGTCCGCGGAATACCTTTTCGCTTATCCCCCCGGGATCCCCGTACTTATCCCGGGCGAAGTCATAACAGAAGATGCCCTGAAGGCTATAAGGGACGCTTCCCACATAAAGACGGACCCTTTCAGGGATTATGACGGAAGCCTTTTTACAGTTGACATATAAAGTAAACTCAAAGTATAATTCTTTTATTAAAAATCAAGGGGGCTAATTGTCATGACAAGAATCGTTACTGTCAATACACGCGACCTTTCCAAGTCTGTTAAGGAAGGCGGCTGCGGCGAGTGCCAGACATCCTGCCAGTCAGCATGCAAGACTTCCTGCGGCGTTGCTAACCAGGCTTGCGAGAAGGTTGAAAAGAAGTAATCTTTTTTTAAAAAGTAAATCGTAGGGTCTCAGGAATACTTATTTTTGAGACCTTTTTCATGCCCAAAAGGAGATAAAGACTTGATCCACTGTTTTAAGTTCGACGACAAGAATATCGTACTCGACGTTTACTCAGGCTCCATCCATATGGTGGACGACGTAGCCTTCGACATCATTTCCATGTACGAGGATACTCCCAGAGATGAGATAAAGGCGCTTATCCTTGAGAAGTACGGCGACAGGGACGATGTAAACGAAGACGAGATCGAAGAATGCTTCGGCGATATCGAAGAGCTTAAGGAGCAGGGCAAGCTCTTTGCCCCTGATAAATATGAGAAGATCGCCATAGATCTTACAAAGAAGAATTATACCCTGAAGGCCCTCTGCCTTCATGTGGCCCATACATGCAATCTCAACTGCTCCTACTGCTTTGCTGCCCAGGGCAACTTCCACGGAGAGAGAGGCCTGATGAGTTTTGAGACAGGAAAGAGAGCCATCGATTTCCTCATCGAGAATTCAGGCTATCACAAGAATCTCGACATAGACTTCTTCGGCGGTGAGCCCCTGATGAACTGGGAAGTGGTCAAGCAGCTTGTAAAGTACGGCAGATCCATCGAGAAGGAAGCCGGAAAGAACATAAGGTTCACCCTTACCACCAACGGCATCGGCATAACTGACGACGTCATCGACTTCTGTAACGAGGAGATGCACAACGTGGTCCTCTCCCTGGACGGAAGAAAAGAGACTAACGACAGATTCCGCGTTGACCTTAAGGGCAACGGATCCTACGACACCATCGTTCCCAAGTTCCAGAAGTTCGTAAGCAGGAGAGGCAACAAGAGCTACTATATGCGCGGAACTTTTACTCACTTCAATACTGACTTCGTGGAAGATATCCTCCATATGGCAGACCTGGGCTTTAAGGAATTATCCATGGAGCCTGTAGTCGCTTCCCCCGACTCCCCTTCAGCCCTTACACAGGAAGATCTTCCGGTCATCCTTGCAGGCTACGAGCGCCTTGCCAGGGAAATGATGAAGAGAAACAAGGAAGGTAACGGCTTTACCTTCTACCACTATATGCTGGATCTGGACTGCGGTCCCTGTATCTACAAGAGGATCTCAGGCTGCGGAGCCGGAACAGAGTATCTGGCCGTAACTCCCTGGGGCGACCTCTACCCCTGCCACCAGTTCGTTGGCGACGATAAGTTCAAGATGGGCAACATCTACGACGGCATAAAGAATACGGATCTGAGAAACGAATTCGCCCAGGTAAACTGCTACTCCAGAGAAGGCTGTAAGGAATGCTGGGCCAAGCTTTTCTGCTCCGGCGGATGTGCCGCCAACTCCTACCATGCCCAGGGGTCCATCTCAGGCATCTATGAATATGGCTGCGAACTCTTCAGAAGAAGGATCGAGTGCGCCCTGGCCGTCAAGCTGGATAATCTCGAATAATAATCCCGATTTCGGGAATCAAAACCCGCTTTTTCGGGAATTATTACAAAAATTCTCAAAAATACCGTACATTGTATCCGTTTGTCGCAAATTGTAACGGATTTGGTGCCAAATTCCCTTTACAAACATGTATCCTCCTGATATGAGAATGCATGATTCACACCAGCTAAGGCTGTCATACCTTAAACATAAGATGAACGAATATCCGCGCTGTAACTATGGAGAATACAGTGGGAGAAAAGTGATCTATGTCTTGTACGACCCAACAGATAAGAGCATAAACAGCCGTAACCGGAAAAGGTATTTCACCGATACCCCAAAAGGGAAGCTTTATTCCAAACTCTATTCCGAGCTCCTTAAGCTGGAATCAGAATACAAAAGGCTCATGAACGAATGGGAGCTTCTTTATAAAGACAGGCCCGAGCTCATCACCTTCCCTATAAAACGCAGTTCACCCATCCTTCTGTCTACGGGCTTCTTCCGTTCAGCCGGTGAGAACAGGAACGACTATCCGAATGAAGATCCGATTGTCTACGGAGAGAAAAAACTTCGCAGCAAGAATGAACTGATCGCCATACAGGTCCTGGAGAGTATGGGATATGAGTGTAAGACGGAAGTGGTGATCTGGGGCAAACGGAACTTCTACCCTGATGTACTCTTCCTGGCAAATGAAGTAGATAGGGCCATAGGAGTAGAACTGGACGGAGGTATGGACATGCCGGGTTACCGGGCTAAAGCCCTGAAAAGGCAGTCCGATTATCTTGAAGCGAGTTTTAAGGAGTATAAAGATATGATCTTCTACCGTCTATGGGATGGATCGGAGTTTGATGTGGCCGAATTTAAGAAAATGGTGGAAATAGCAGTTGAGATGAATGCTGCAGAGATAATAAATTCCCGAAATCGGGAATCAAAACCCGCTTTTTCGGGAAATGTTACAAAAATTCCCGAATCCCTGCCGGAAAGGCAGGAATTTCGGGAATCCGGATTTTATTTATAGTTACTCCAGCTCGAAGGCGCCGGTATAGAGCTGGTAATATGTGCCCTTGTCGGCAATGAGCTTCTCATGGTTTCCTCTCTCGATGATCCTGCCGTGATCAAGTACCATTATGACATCGGAATTCATAACAGTTGAAAGCCTGTGGGCGATGACGAATACCGTCCTGCCCTCCATGAGCTTATCCATGCCCTTCTGGACGATGGACTCGGTATGGGTGTCGATGGAGGATGTAGCCTCATCCAGGATCATTACCGGCGGATCTGCAACAGCAGCCCTTGCGATGGCGATGAGCTGTCTCTGGCCCTGGGAAAGGTTAGCTCCGTTATTCTTGAGCATGGTCTCATATCCGTCGGGAAGACGCTCGATGAAGTCGTCTGCGCCTGCCAGCTTAGCTGCCTCGCGGCACTCCTCATCTGTTGCATCCAGGCGTCCGTATCTGATGTTATCCATAACGGAACCTGTGAAGAGGTTCGTCTCCTGAAGAACGAGTCCCAGGGATCTTCTAAGGTCAGCCTTCTTGATCTTATTAACGTTTATTCCGTCGTATCTGATCTTACCGTCTGCGATATCGTAGAAGCGGTTTATGAGGTTGGTGATGGTGGTCTTACCTGCACCGGTAGCACCTACGAAGGCCACCTTCTGGCCGGGCTCAGCAAATACGCTTATGTCGTGAAGGACGTCCTTGCCTTCCTCGTATGCAAAGTCCACATCCACCATCCTTACATCGCCCTTAAGGGGCTCATATGTGATGGTGCCGTCAGCCTTGTGGGGATGCTTCCATGCCCACTTACCTGTTCTCTCTGTGGTCTCTTCGATCTCACCCTTCTCATCGTACTTAACATTGACAAGGGATACATAACCGTCGTCTGTCTCAGGCTGTTCGTCGATGAGAGCAAATACTCTCTGGGCACCGGCGCCGGCCATGACGATGGAGTTGGTCTGCATGGTGAGCTGGTTGAGGTTTGCCATGAACTGCTTACTCATATTAAGGAAAGGTACGAGTACGCTGATATCAAAGGCAAGTCCCGAGATGGAAAGGTTAGGTGCATCAATGGTAATGAGGATACCTCCGATGAGTGCGATGGCTACATAGAGGATATTACCGATATTGTTGATGATGGGGCCAAGGATGTTGGCATATGCATTAGCCTTGTAGCTGTCCTCATAAAGACCGTTATTGAGCTTGTCGAACTCCTCCTTGGCGATGTCCTCGTGGTTGAAGACCTTGATGACCTTCTGGCCGTTCATCATCTCCTGGACATATCCCTCAGTTGAAGCAACAGCTTTCTGCTGCCTGAGGAAGTACTTGGCTGATCCCATGCCGACCCTCTTGGTGACCTGCATCATGAGGACCATTCCTCCGATGAGCACCAGGGTCATCCAGACGCTGAACCACAGCATCTCGGCAAAGAGCATCAATACAACTACCAGAGCCTGGAGCATCATGGGGAAAGCCATGGAGACCAGCTGTCTCAGGGTATCGGTATCATTTGTATAATGGCTCATTATGTCGCCGTGCTTATGGGTGTCAAAGTACTTGATGGGGAGCTTCTGCATACCGCCGAAGAGCTCTTTTCTAAGCTTATCCAGGAAGCCCTGGGTCATAAATGCCATGACCTGGGTCTGAAGGATAGACAGGAGCCATGACAGGAGATAAAGGCTTCCCAGTATGGTTACATATCTGACGATCTTAGGTGATGCCGCAGCCCAGTCTCCGGACTCGACATAATCCTCGATCACCGTTATTACCTTCTGCATGAACAGAGGCGGGATGGATCCGACGACTGCTGCCGTCAGGATACAGATGACTACGATGGGTGCGAGCTTGGGATAGTATCCGAAATACTTTTTGAGAGCTCTCTTCAGTGCTCCGAATCCTGCCTGGAATCCTTCCTTGCCTGCACCGAGGCCTGCTGCGCCTTTTCTATTACTGCTCATCTTCTACTCCTCCTTTCCCCATCTGCTGTTCATAGGTCTCCCTGTAAACATCACAGGTCTTAAGGAGCTGCTCGTGGGTACCCTTTGCCTGGATCTTACCGCCCTCCATGATGATGATCATGTCGGCATCCATGACAGAGGAGACCCTCTGGGCGATTATTATCTTAGTGGTATCAGGGATATATTCCTTAAATCCCTTTCTTATGAGTGCATCTGTCCTTGTATCGACTGCACTGGTGGAATCGTCGAGGATCAGGATCTTCGGCTTCTTAAGGAGCGCCCTGGCTATACAGAGCCTCTGCTTCTGACCGCCGGAGACGTTAGTTCCTCCCTGCTCGATCTTTGTCTCATATCCCTCCTCAAAGCTCATGATGAAATCATGGGCCTGGGCGAGCTTACATGCCTCGATGAGCTCTTCATCGGTGGCATTTTCGTTACCCCAGCGGAGGTTCTCGGCAATGGTTCCCGAGAAGATGACATTCTTCTGAAGGACAACTGATACAGCATCGCGGAGGGTCTTGATATCATATTTCCTTACGTCGACGCCGCCCACCTTGACGGAACCGCCGTTGACATCATAGAGCCTGGGAATGAGCTGGACAAAGGTGGACTTGGATGAACCGGTGCCACCCAGGATACCGACTGTCATTCCGGAATCGATATGAAGGTCCACATCGGAAAGGGCAGGCCTGTTGGCAGTCTCGGAATACTTGAAGAAGACATCCGTAAAATCCACGGATCCGTCCTTGACTTCCATGACGGGATCGGCGGGATCAGTGATGGAGGGCTCCTCTTCCAGGACCTCTGCGATACGCTTGATAGCCTCATAGGACATGGTGAGCATAACGTAGATCATGGAGATCATCATAAGTGACATGAGGATCTGGACACCGTAGGTGATCATGGCTGACATCTGGCCTACATCGATGGTGGAACCCTGGTTCGTGATGATGATCCTGGCTCCCACAAACATGATAAAGATCATGTTGAAATAGATGCAGAGCTTCATGAGGGGATCGTTCAGTGCAACTATCCTCTCAGCCTTGGTGAAATCCTTCTTTATCTCTTCAGATGCTGTGGAGAACTTTGAGATCTCGTAGGGCTCTCTTGCAAAACCCTTAACGACTCTCATGCCCCTGACATTCTCTTCGATGGATTCGTTGAGCTTGTCGTACTTCTTAAAAACTGCACGGAAAGCCGGCATTGCAAACCTGGCGATCATGATAAGACCGAAGACCAGCACAGGTATTACGACTACGAATGTGGTGGCGAGAGCGCCTCCCATGAAAAATGCCATTATTACGGCAAAGATGAGCATAACAGGAGCCCTGACGGCGATCCTTATTGACATCATATAAGCATTCTGTACGCTCATGATATCCGTGGTCATCCTGGTGACCAGGGATGCTGTGGAGAACTTGTCGATATTTCCGAAGGAGAAGGACTGTACCTTTTCGAAGATATCGTGTCTTATGTTCCTTGAGACCTTGGCCGAGGCGATGGAACTGCTGTAGCCTGCTGCCGCTCCGAAAGAGAGTGACAGTATCGCAGCAACGATCATCGCACATCCGATCTTGACTATCCTGGACAAAGGCTCCCCGTCCTGGATATCGTTGACCAGTTCAGCTGTGATAAACGGTATCAGTACCTCAAGGAATACCTCTCCCAGGATAAAAGCAAGGGTCAGGAAGGTAGCCTTTTTGGCATCTCTTACTGACCCTAATATCTTTTTAACTGGATTCATCTGCTATTCCGCCTCGCGATATATTTTTACCGTATAATCATACCATGAAACGGGTGTATTATCACGCGGAAACTGTTTTTTCGCAAAGGCTCCTGGCTATGGAGATGAGCTTTCTGCTGTTCTCCTTCGAGCACCTGTTGATGCCGCGCTTCAGGGCGGCCGAGAATACCTCGGGGAAAATACTCTCGGCCGTCTCCAGCGAGCCCGTGCAGAGGAAGAGCTCTCTTAAAACGTCATCTGCATTAACTGTAACGAAATCTCTTAAGGAAGTCTGTATGTCCATATGTTCAAGATCTGGTCGGCGAACTCGTCGTACTCCCACTCCTTCTCTGTATTTTCGATGCTGTTAGGATCATGGATCGTAAACTTACCGTCTGAATAGCCGGTGATGACTATGAAGTGTCCTTCGTCGGTGAAGACACCGGGGCCCATAATACAGATGATGGGGTTACCCACCTCCAGGTTATCGATCATCCTCTGCTCCTCGGCAGTGATCTCGATGGCTTCAAGGCCCAGGCCGTTTGCGCCGTCTGACATGAGGGTCCAGAATGTTCCGCTCATGTTCTCGTAGTCATAGTAACCGTTTTCCATGGCGTAGTCCGCCATCCAGGCAGGATTCATAGAGGTGTCACCGAGAAGGTGTACGGCAACCATTGAAAGGCAGGTAGGTCCGCATCCTGTAAGTCCCATCAGGTTGCTTCCATACGTCTTGTAGCCCCACCTCTGATCCCACTGGTAGAATTCGGGTACTTCGTTGTAAGAGCCGATATCGCCGGAGATATCTATATATTCATCTGCATCATTGTGGTACGGATAGCCGAGAACGAATTCCTCAGTGTCGGGGTTCTTGTCCAGAAGATCTATCAGCTCCTGGGGCCATGCTCCGATGGTGAGGGCATGCTGTTCAGCATATTCTTCGATGATCTCCTCCGCTGACCTGGTTTCATCCTTATGGGCCCTGTCAGAGTCTTCTTCATCTTCATACCACTTGACAGGATCCTTCTTTGTATCGGCAGAGACCTTCACCGCTCCATCCATATCCCAAACGAGGTAAACACCGGCAGCCGCCACCGGAATGATCAATAACAATGCTGCGGCTATAAGCTTTTTCATCCCTTAAAAAACCTCCCACGGATATCTCTTACGATATCTATCCTAAAGGAGGCTTGTCACAGACTTTCACCGAAGATGTGTCAAAGTTGCAAAATATTTATATAAAGCTGAAAAATCACAGTATCCTGAACACCCAACAGGCCTGCATCTGGGGACCAAGCACATCGTAGGGCCAGTGCATGTCAGATCTTGTAATGCTGTTGGGATCGTTGATGGTAAAGCCCTCTTCGTCATAACCCGTGATGACTATGAAGTGTCCGCCGTCGGTAAAGTCACCGGGGCCCACAACAGCGATGATGACGTTTCCGACATCCAGGTTGATCTCCATCCTGTTCTGGTCGATGGGGATCTGGGTTACATCCATACCGAGGCCGAATCCGCCGTCGGTCATAAGGGTCCAGAGGGATCCGCCGCTCTCGGAATCATAAGCATAGTAGTTATTGTTCTCGGCATAATCCGCCATCCAGGCAGGGTTCATGTCGGGATTCTGGAGAAGGTATACCGCCACCATGGAAAGACATGTGGGACCGCAGCCCGTGAGACCCATGGGACCATTTCCATAATCCTTGTAGCCCCATCTCTCGTCCCACTGGTAGAACCTGGGCACCTCGAACCTGTTGACCTCATCCGAGACATCGATATCCTCCGCCTCACAGTGGTCGTGGAAGGGATATGTGAGAACAAACTCCATGGAATCCGGGTTCCTCGCCAAAAGGTTTACAAACTCCGAAGGGTAATCGAAAAGGTCCAGCCCGTGCTTTTCTGCGTAGTCTGATATGATCGCCCTGGCATCGTCGGCACTGTTAAGGGGCCAGTCAGAATAGTCGATGACCTCCTCTGTCTCCTCTGTGACCTCCGTCGTCTCGAAAACAGGATCCTCGATGACCACCGGCGCCGAAGGGTCGGTGATATCTCCGCCCTGACAGGAGCAGCACAGTAAAGATGTTATTAATAATAATGATGCCGGTATGGTCTTTTTCATGCTCTATATGATACTCCGACCATCAATTCTCGTACAGGGAGAACTCGATATTCCAGACATAACTGTCAGTGGAATGCCAGTCATCACCTTCATACTCCGGGGGCGTCCAGTACCATCCGGAACTTATATAAACATACAGTTCGAGCTGCTCATCGGAAGTCAGGGCTGAGTTGTTGTACCAGCTGTCATAATCACCATACCAATCATAATATCTGTTGTCTTCATCATTCACGAAAAATGAAATGCCGAGATAATCAGCATAGAGATCGGCCAGATCGTTCCAGAATGTATCCAGATCCGGAACAGACTGGTTTACCACCTCTATCATCATATCCACAGGAACACCGGTGGAAGGATCGAGGATGGCATAGTTGCTCGTACCATCCGTTATAAGGATGACATTTCTGGAATTGTCCGTCGGATCTTCAATGGTTGAAATGGTGACCGTTCCGGGAAGGGCTCCTCCGAAGGTGCTCTGGATGAGGGAATAAGCCTCATAATAGAACTCGTTTACCAGATCCTTCCTGGATCTGTCCTTCAGATCCAGTTCAGAATACAGGTTGGCTGCAGTTGCAGTCTTTGTTCCCGGCGGATCAGCTACGAGAGTATCGAGATATGTGTAATCGTTATGTTCGTAGATATTCCCCTGAGCACGAATGGAACCGATGACCGCTGCCTCCATCTCGATGATGTCAGCACCATAGGGCTGGATCTCATCCATGGCAACCTCTCCCTTGGGAAGAGCCGCCTGTCTCGTCTGAAGGCTCAGGAGCACCTTAGGGATACCCAGACCGATGATGACGATGGCAAGGGTCACCGCTATCAGAAGGAAGGGGCGCTTTAGCATATCCATATTCAGTTTAACCTTCAGTTTGGGGCGTTTCTTTTTACTCATCGTCGTCACCCCTTCCTGCAAGTTTGAGCTTTATCCTGATGGCTGTTCCCTGACCCTCACGGCTCCTGATATCAAGACGAGTGCCGTGGATCTCTGCGATCTTCTGGCAGAGGGCAAGTCCCAGGCCTGCTCCGTGTTCTTTTCGTGAACGCGCTTTATCTACCATATAGAATGCCTCTGTTACGCGGCGCAGTTCCTTTTCGGGAATACCGCGGCCGTGGTCCACGATGGCGATCATATACTCGTCACCCTTTGCCTGCGACAGGACTGCCACGGTGTCGGATCCGGACTTCATGGCGTTGTCTATGAGGTTGAGGATAAGTGTCTTGAAAAGGTCGAACTCGATCTTTACATAGCCGGGCTCGAAGTCGAAGAACATCCTGACGCCCTTCTTGGCTGCGTTGGGCTTGATGGTCTCCTTGATATCCTGAAGGAAGTCCTTCATCTCGATCTCCTCCAGCAGGAAGTCGTTGTTCTTGAGGGTGATGAGTTCCAGGAGCTTGAATGACAGTGCCTCCAGGCGCATGCCCTCGTTGACGATGAACTCTGCAGCCGCTTTAGCCTCTTGCTCCGGCAGGTCCTTCTGATAGAGGGTGTCGGCATATCCGATGATACTGGTCATGGGGGTCTTGAGCTCGTGGGCGAAGGCGGCGGTGAAATCCTCACGCTGCTTGACCGCAAGCTCCAGGTCGCGGATCTTGTTTTCGATGGTGTCCGCCATGTTGTTATACACCTGTCCCATCTCGCCGATCTCGTCTTTGCCGATGGTCTGTACCCTCTTGGTGTAATCGCCGTTTGAGAAGGACTCACCCGCACGGGTCAGCTCCTTGATGGGTTTTGTGATTATGGCACTGAATATCGACGTGAAAACAATACCGGCGGAGATGACGATCATAAAGATCCACATGCATTTGGCCTGCATGTTGTTGGCATCGTCATAGGCAGGTGTGATGTCGGAGATGGTAATGAGCTTCAGGTTGTAATTGGAACTTTCAAAGCTGCTGGCCATTACCAGGAGCTTTTTACCGTCATCGCTCTTTACGGTGATAAAGCTGACCTCTTCAGATTCCGCCTTGATAGTGGGGACTTCGATGTCCATATTCTCATAGTAGATATATCTGCTGTTGTTGCTGCCCAGTGCCAGCTGTACATTCATGGACTCGGATGTCTGGCTGGCGATATCCGCTACTACATTGGCACCTACGGTGGACTGCTGGGAGGCGGAGAGAAGATCAGACTGGATGGCATACTTGATAAGCTGATGCTGCTTGAGGGAATTATCTATCCTGTTTTCCAGGGCTGTATTGAGGCTTAAGGCCACAACTGTATACTCCGTGACCGCCAGCGCCACGGTAAGAAGCAGCAGCATTGAGATATACAGCTTGTCAAAAAACTTCATTTCCAGTTACTCAGTTGCTCGGTACATGCAGGCGGTAACCAATACGGAATACTGTCTGGATCAGATCGTCCCAGCCCAGCTTCTTTCTCACCCTCTGTATATGGTTATCCAAAGTCCTGGTCTGTCCGAGATACTCCTCTTTCCAGACCGACTCATATAAGTACTCTCTTGTGAGAGCTATATTCTTGTTCCTTATGAGAACTTCCAGAAGGTCGAACTCCTTAACTGTAAGGAATATCTCCTGTCCATTCTGGTCAAATACTCTTCTGCTTCCGGTATCGATGCGGACACCTCCGATGACAAGTGCATCGTCATCTCTTGAAGTCCTTCTCAGGACTGACTCGACCCTTGCCACCAGTTCACCGATCTGGAAAGGCTTGCAGATATAATCGTCCGCACCCATGCGAAGGCCCCTGATCCTGTCATTGACCTGGTTCATGGCAGATATGATGATGACCGGTGTAGATGATGTAGCCCTGATCTGCTCCAGCAGATCGTAGCCGGAGATCTTCGGGAGCATGAGGTCCAGGAGCACCAGATCAAAGCTTCCGTACTCTATGGCATTTGCACCCTCTTCACCGTCTGTGGCAACTACGCAGTCGTAGCCCTCGTTGGTAAGGGTCATGTAGATAAGATTGGATATTCCGCTATCGTCTTCAACAGTAAGTATCTTTTTCATATTCTGTATTATAAATTATAATTTTGTATTTTTGTTAGGTAAGAGCAAAAAATGACAACTTTGACACAACTTCCGTCAAAAAGTACCGAAAAAGTATCACTGAAGACCCCTGAAACGTACTTTTAACGTACTTTCGGGAAAAGTATCGAAAAAGTACGCCGCAGCACCCCCAAAACGTACTTTTTGCGTACTTTCAGGAACAGAACGGCGATGGTTTTTCGCGCAATAAAAATCAGACTAAATCACGAAAACCGCGATTTAGTCTGAATGTTGGTCGATTATTTACCTACCGTCAGCCGAGGTATGTCAGGAACTGGGATGCCAGAACGATCAGTACGAGGGCGATGGGATATGTTGCAGCATAAGCGGAAGCAACATTTGATGTACCTGTTGACTGGATGAGAGCTCCGAGTGCAGGTGTACTTGTCATACCGCCGGTGATAGAGCCAAGGTTGTTGAGAAGGCTCAGCTTGAGACAGTACTTGGCGATAACGAAACCAATGAGGAGAGGGATGATCGTGATGAGGGCACCCCACAGGAAGATCAGGCCTCCGTAAACCTTGAGTGTATCTACGAACTCAGCACCACCTTCGATACCGGCACCGATAAGGAAGAGGACGAGACCGAACTCCTGGAAGATCGACAGAAGGGATTCCTTGACCTTAAGGCTGAGTCTTCCGATATGGCCGAAGTGACCGAAGATCAGAGCCATGATCAGAGGTCCGCCTGTAGCACCAAGGCTGAAGGAAGAACCTCCGGGAAGGGGAATGTTGATGCTTCCGATGAGAAGACCGACCATAAGTGTAAGAGCGAATGCGCCGACACCGAGTCTGTCCATCTCGAAGAGCTTATGTACGACTGTAGTAGCCTTATCAAATTCAGCGACCTGTACGAGCTTGGATCTCTCCTCGTCCATGTTGACCTTTAAGATCTTGGGAACGATCTGAACGAAGAGTACGACACCGATAACTCCGAAGGGATATGCAACAGCATGTCCGACTGCGATCTCACCATAAACAGGGCTTCCATCGAGAGCTCCCTGTGCTGCGGCGAAAGCAGGTGTCGAAGTAAGGGAACCGGACATAAGGCCTACGGCCATGGCGGAAGTCATATTAGGAACGAGAAGGATGACAAGTGCAGTTACGAGGCTTCCGGCTGCGATGATGATCGCTCCGAGAAGGATGTAGGACTTGGCATTCTTCTTAAGGTTCTTGAAGAATGTGGGACCTGCGATAAGTCCGACTGAAGTTACGAAAAGAACAAGACCTATATTCTGGATGATCTTGAAGTATGTATCGATGGTGGAGAGCTTTTCTGCCCAGCCCTCGATGCATCCGGGATGATCAGTATAACCTACTGTAACTCCCTTGAAGTGACCGAATACAAGTGCCACGATGAAGATGGCTGCTGTACCAAGGGACACTCCCTTAACATTTATCTTACCGATGAGGTAGCCGATAACTATGATCGCAAACATGAAGAAGAGAACGAGTGTTGTGCCCTTCATGCTGAAAAGATAGTGTCCGGCAACTTCCCAGAACTTAACTGAAAAACCGCTGAAATCCATAACTGAAAACCCTCTTTTCAATAATTACAACTCATTTTTATATATTATTAAAAGAGGGTTGTCAATTAGTTTGCGCACTGTGAAAATTACGGAATATCAGCTGTTATTCCAGCGGCGCTTCGCCATACTGCTCAAGTAAGGAATTGGCAGCACTGACGCTGTGCTTTTTCTTGATGGCATATATGAGGATAGAATCCCTCTGATTTTTCGGATAGAGCGCGCCTGCTCCGACTATCTCCAGAGCCTTCTGTGTCTCCTTGATAGTCATGCGGAGTGCAAGGGCGATCATTACGATCTTATCCTTTCCGGGATTCACCTTCTTGCCGTCGCAGAGCTTATAGATGTAGCTCTTCTCCACTCTTGACTCACGAACGAGCCATGGTCTGTCGACCCCCTTCTCCTCCATCTTCTGGTTAAGGTAGGTCTTGAAGTCCACGGGATACTTCCCATCGATGCTCTTAAGGAAAGAATCCAGTTGTTTCTCTCCATCAGTACTCATGAGAGCATCCATCAGATTGTCCGTTGTCGAATCTTCCACTTACTATTCCTCCGATTGATCTATATTTTATCATGATGCTGCGATCAACTCATCGCATTCCTCAGCTGTTAATGTCTCTGTGTTGTCGCTGACCTTTACATAGTCCTCGGCATCCCAGAATTCTTTATCAAGATCCTCTTTACCGATCAGGGTAAAAGAAGAGAAATCATCATCAATCGTCGCAACTACTGTGGAAAAACAGGAACCTACATAGACCTCAAGCACACCGTCTTCATAAGACCAGGTATTCAGTGAATTCATGTTGTCATATGAGGAGTAGTAATACTGTCCGAGTCCGTAGTCCTGCAGGATAAGAACACTTCCGTTTGCACCTACGTATGTGCCAAGAGCCTGGTCCTCAGAAACAGCATCTGCATCAGCATCATCAGAATCATCCTCATCTTCAGCTTCAGCTTCATCAACTTCAGCCTCTTCCTCGTCAGCCTCCTCCTCAGGAGCCTCAGTCTCTGCCTCAGTTGCTGTAGCTTCAGCCGCCCTCTTCTCCGCAGCTCTGCGTCTTGCAGAGGAAGCAGATAATCCAGCTACAAAGAAGATAAAAGCGATCACTGCCGCTACGATTATCAGAGTTGTCTTTCCGCAGGAATATCTAAGGAACTTTTCAACGAATGTCTCTTTGGCTCTTTTATTCTCCGGCTCGTAATCGTCAGATGCGGGAATAACATCGATAATGTCTCCGCAGTTCTTACAAAGGGCCTGCTTCTTCCTCTCATCTATAAGAAGTTTGGATCCGCAGCTTGAGCAATAAACAGTTTTTCTGATCATATTAATTACCTCCTTCTGCGGTTCTTCTGATTCTGGGCTTTAAGGGCCTGCAGTTCAGCTATCTGCTGCTGCTGAAGAGCTATCTGCTGCTGGGTAAGTTTCATCTGCTTCTCACGGTCATTCTTTTCATCACACATGGCGATGGCCTGACCGAGAGTACTTGCCTGGTTATTAAGAAGAGTTCCCCTGATGTACTCAATTGCACGCTCGTTATAGTATTTTTCAGGGATCCTTATATCAGGATATTTATCCATGATCGCTTTATACTCTTCGATCTTGCTGATGGATGCCACCAGATTACCTTCATGCTGGTCGATCTGTGAGGCAACACTCTTACATGTGCCCTCAAACAAAAGACCGGAAAGCGGAAGTGAAAGGATAGCGATCACAGCGAAAACCATCCAAGCCAGGAAAGGCGCCTTAGCTAAGCCAAGTATTATCCACAACACCAGGGTAACGATGACCGGGGTCTTGATAATGTTGAACTTTTTATTCCTTATAAGAGAAGCTTCTCTCTTATCAAGATCTCCCACCATCTTCGTGAGATTTGCAGCCCCCGCCTCATATCTGCGGAGATTAATAAAGGGCTCTTTCAGTTCTGCAAGTTTCTCAGCTGCACTAAGCGCTTCCTGACGGGCAGCCTTCTGGCGCCCCATCTCCATATCGTAGCCCTGTGATCTTGCGGTTTCGATTGAAAGTTGTGATCCGCAGAATTCGCAGAAGTTCAAAGACTTATCTTCATCTGCCTTGACCTTTGCTCCGCAACACGGGCATTCCATTGTAGTTATTCTCATAGTTAACACCCCCTCAATGATTTAAACTATTGATAACAACTTATTTGACACTCTGGTGGTTACTTCAATGTAGTAGGCGTAGTCTGCCTCCGACATTGATGTAGTATCCAGACCACTGATCGATGCAGTGTATTCCGCATATTCATCCAACAGCTCATAATAGTCATCCATCATGCTCATCATGTCGTCATAACCGGCATTGTTATATGTCTCCATAAAAGCAACATATTCGTCCATGAATTCCTCGTAGTTATCCAGCATCTCCTTAAGTTCAGGATCTACATCTCCCGGATCAACAGAAGATGATGAAGATGATGAAGATGAGGATGAGGAGGAGGAAGATGATGTATTACCACTACCCGTTCCTGTATTAAAATCACTGGGGATCACAGGATCCAACTGTTCAACGATATGATCGTAATAGCCTTCAAAATAATCCCAGTATGTAGAATCATAGAATGTGTAGATCGTAAGGATCTTTCCCCCGGAATAGCTGTTATAGTTGACCAGGGTTCCTATACAATTGATCTTCTGACCATCCACAGTTGCTTTACCTGTGTACTTCAAAGCGGTATAACTGCCCACCGTCGTTTCTTCAGGATCAAAGAAATCAAATTCAGTTCCAAAGCAGGCAAGGATCTGGGACTCACTTTGTTTTATATTATTTTTAAATTCTGCACTTGTTACATAAGGAGCATCACAGATCCCGAAACATATAGCTCCATATTCACCGATCTGATAAGTTACCGTATTTCCAAGGAAGCAACTTCCAGTCTGTTTATTCTCGTATTCAGGGATCTCAACAGGGACTCCAAAAACATCAATTGTCGTATACTCATAATTAAGCTCGTCCCTGCTGAACATACTGCACGCTGAGATCGAAAATATAAATGCCACGACCAGGGTCACAGCAAGAGTCTTCTTGATCATCTTTCTCATATTCTTTCCCTCCCTTTTTCAACCGGACCTTTATCATTACCCCCTCGAAAAAGGACCGTTTCTATGCTTAAATTATCTTCATTTTTGCCTTCTTTTGGTGGACTGGCGGTCTACTTGAGTAAACAAACTATTAACAGCGGCAAGGTGTTATAATCTTGGTATGAGACTGCCGCCGTACTACAAGGAACTCCACGTTTTCGAAGAAAAGGGTCAGACGCTTTACATGAACGAGGCGACTGATACACTGTGCCTTCTGAAAAAGCACCGCCACGGCGACAGCAGGATCTTTGAATTCCTGAAGAACAGCGACAACGTCCACATCCCGAAAGTCTACGATTATTTTGTGGAGGAGGATGGCATCACCGTTATAGAGGAATATATAGAGGGAGTTACCCTGGATGAATATCTGCCCAAACATAAGAATCAGGAGCAGCGCATCAGCCTGATAAAGCAGCTCCTGGATGCGGTGGAATACTGCCACAACGCAAAGCCGCCCATCATCAACAGGGACCTTAAGTTGAGCAACATCATGGTCACCACGGACGGTACCCTGAAGCTCATCGATTTCGATGCGTCAAAGCTCTACAAGCCCAACTCCCCCAGAGACACAGAACTTCTGGGTACCCACGGAAATGCCGCTCCGGAGCAGTACGGCTTCTCCCAGTCCGACAAGAGGACGGACATCTACGCCATCGGACTTCTCATCGACCAGATAATGCCGGGCAGATACAGAAAAGCCGTTAAGTGCGCCACCAGCATGGACCCCAGGTTCAGGTTCCAGGACATAAGATCCTTCAGGAACGCCCTCTTTAGGAAAGGCTCCTCCGGAGCCACCGGATCCCTTGCGGCCATCACCATCACCCTGATCTGCGTCGCTGCCGTACTGATCGCTACTTTCGCTTTTTCTTTTATATACGGAGTTAAAAGGGACGCCAACAAAGTACTGGCTGAAGTGACGGACACCGTTGAAATGATGAGCGACGAAGATAAAGAAAAACTCATAGAAGACCCGGACTTCAGAAACGCGGAAGCCTTCGAAAATGCCCTGAACAACGGCAAGGACGTGGAAGGCGCAGTAGTAAGGTTCAAAGTTATAAGGGTCGCCACCATGGCAGGCACATTCCCTGATCTCTGGGGAGGAAAGCACCTGAACTTCCTGTCATACGAACCCGTGGATGCGGAAGAAGGGGATATAATAACTGTAAGAGTATGCAGTGCAAGAAAACACTCGTACAGCTGGTTCATATCTTATGAACTTATAGATATATCGGAGGACTGATAAATGAGAGGCTTACATACACCTGTATCTGAACTTAGGAAGAGCGTATTCGTAGAGGTCGCCAGGATCGCCTACGAATCGGAGAACGTCAAGGACGATCTGGAGGCACTCCCCTACAAGATCTCACCTGAAGAGACCCCGAAGTTCGGCGACAACATCTACCAGGAAAGAGCCATCTCCGCCGAGCGTGCAAGACTGGCCATGGGACTTTCCCTGCGCCCCATGAACAAACCCGTCCACATCACCAGCGGTCTCGACCAGAGCTCTGTGAACGAGGTCTACTACGAACCTCCGCTCATGCAGGTAATACCCTCCGCCTGTGCCAGGTGCGAGGACAACGTCTACGAAGTCAGCAACCTTTGCAGGAACTGCCTTTCCCATAACTGCGTGGAAGTATGCCCCGTGGAGGCCATCACCATCGTTGACGGCCATTCACATATAGACCGCGAAAAGTGCATCAAGTGCGGCAAGTGCAAAGCCTCCTGCCCCTACGATGCCATCGGAAAGAGAGTCCGTCCCTGCAGCCTGTCCTGCGGCGTAAAGGCCATCGGCAGCGACGAGCTGGGCAGAGCGGTAATAGATAACGAAAAGTGCCTCTCCTGCGGCATGTGCATGGTAAACTGCCCCTTCGGCGCCATCGCCGACAAGTCCCAGTTCTACCAGATGATCCGCGCCATGAAATCCGGCGAAAAGGTCATCGCAGAGATAGCACCCGCATACATCGGCCAGTTCGGTCCCGAGGCAACAAAGGACAGGATATATGCAGCCCTTAAGGCACTGGGTTTCCAGGAAGTATACGAAGTCGCACTGGGCGCTGATATCGGCTGCATCATGGAGGCCAGAGACTATGTGGAAAATGTCATCCACGGTGACAAGCCCTTCGCCCTCACCTCCTGCTGTCCTTCCTGGGCAATGCTGGCCAAGACCTTCTTCCCGGAGGTAAAGGACCAGATCTCACTGGAGCTCACCCCCATGGTGGCCACAGCCAGGAGCATCAAGCAGAAGCATCCCGACGCCAAGGTTGTCTTCATCGGTCCCTGCGCCAGCAAGAAGCTGGAGGCCATGAGAAAGACAGTACGAAGCGATGTCGATTTTGTCATCACCTTCGAGGAGCTTGATGCCATCTTCACTGCAAGAGGCATCGACCCCAAGACCATCGAATCCAATGGATCCCTCCACGATGCCACAGGAGCCGGAAGAGGCTATGCCATCGCCGGCGGCGTCATGGGAGCCATCGAAAAGTGCATGAAGGAATACTATCCCGACGAGGAACTCAAGTGCGAGCACTACGAGGGCCTGGCGGACTGTAAGACAGCCCTGATGCTGGCCAAGGCAGGAAAGAAAGACGGTCTTCTCATAGAAGGTATGGCATGTCCCGGCGGATGCGTGGCAGGAGCCGGCACCCTTATCGAGATCCCCAAGGCAAAGAAGGAGATCGAGAAGATGGTCCAGGCTTCCACCAAGCCCGTCCCTCCCCTGGAACTCAAAGATATCGAACTGGAATAATATCAGTCGCCGAATTCGACTACCCTGTCGCAGGCGTCCGTTACGGCGCGCCTGTGGGTGACTGTGACAACAGTCTTGTCGGTCATGGTCTTAAGGTTATCTATAAGTGCCTTCTCTGTGTCTTCATCGAGGCCTGAAGTTGCTTCATCGAGAAGAAGGATGGGACGGTCTGCAAATATCGCCCTGGCGATGGCGATCCTCTGCATCTGGCCTTCGGAAAGGCCTTTGCCCTTCTCTCCCAGGAGGGTGTCTATGCCGTCCTCGGACTCACGTATAAACTCATCAGCACAGGCTATCTTAAGAGCGGACCAGATCCTCTCATCGTCAGAAGAGCCTTCGGGATCTGCAAAGGAAACGATATCCCGGACAGTTCCCGTCATGAGGTAATTGCCCTGGGGCACATAGGAGAAAAGGCTCCTGTATGTGTTGTCCAGGATCTTTTCCTCACCGCCGCAGTTGATATAGATATCACCCCCGTCAGGCTTATAAAGTGACATAAGGAGCTTAAGGACCGTAGACTTTCCGCAGCCGCTGTGACCCGTGAAGGCCACAAACTCGCCCTTCTTTATCTCCAGCGAAAAATCCTTGAGCACCACAGGCATGGAATCCTTGGTCATGTCCCCGGAGGGAGCGAAGTAAGTGAAGTCCACAGACCTCATTCCAAGAGAGGAAAGGGACTCGTAAACAGAAGCGGCATCAACAGCCGGAGCAGCGGGGGTCGTATATTCCTCCACCTCCATGAGCCTCTCCGCACTGGCAGAGACATTGAACATCCTGGGGATAAGGCCCGTGATGTTCACGATAGGTCCCTGAAGCTGGGTGATGAGCTGGGTCACTGCCATGAGGGAACCATAGGAAAGTGTCCCTGCCAGGATCCCGTATCCGCCGTAGCAGACACCCATGATGTACATGCCGTTCATGGTGAGCATATATCCGATATTGGCGATAACATGGAAGGTATTCCTCTTCATTCGGGCGCCCTTATGGTCCTCCATCTTAATAGCGCTGTCGGAAAGGGTCTTCTCCTCAGCTCCGAAGGACTTGATCATCAGAAGGCTCTCGATACTCTCCTGCATAAAGATACGGAGCCTGCCGTCAGATTCCTGGACCTCCTTATGCATCTTCTTGAGCTTCTTTCTCATGAGCCATGTAAGGAATCCCAGAACGATGCCGGCGGGCACCATAACAGCTGCCACCAGCTTGTCTATCATCAGTATCATCACCAGGGCGCTGACCATCTTCACCAGCATCCCCAGGATACCCGGAAGTATCTCCACTATACCGGTGGAGACAACTACTACATCATTTGTGAGGCGGTTGACCCACTCACCTGAATGAGTGGCGGTCACCCTGGAAAAATCACCATACAGGATCTTTCCCAGAAGGCGTGATTTAAACCTGTTTTCGAGGACTGCCCTGGAATATTCCACCAGTCGTTTCTGGCACGCGGTGATGGCGATCCTCAGGACCTCCAGTCCCACGAACAGGACTATATACTTGATAAAGGAAGACTTTTCGCCTGCAACTGCGCTGTCCACGATACCCTTGAGGAGCAGCGCGTAAAAGACGCCGAAAAGGCCCAGCATGGTGTGGATAAGGCATAAAAGCACCACGAGCCATCTGCTCTTTCCCGGTACCATATAGATCCAAGATAACGTCTTATCCTTCATTCATTCCCTCGTACGAGACCCGCGCCGCGTCTATATGCATGTTACAACTTAATCTATAGAGTTTCACTTTCTCTGTCAATTCGTCCAGGAGCACCATAGTTATAGCCAGGGCGTTGGGATCCTGGGGCCTGTATGTCTGAGCCAGAAGGTAGGGGTATGCCGCCGCCACGGAAACGGGAGCGATCTTATTCTCCTCTCCCCTGGAAAGAAGGCAGACGGCCTTCAGGGGAACGCAGATATTAGTGCCCCGGCGGTGCTTACCGTTATAGGGCGTACCGTAAACAAAGACGCCCTTTTCGTTCACACATATAAGGGGCTTGTCATCATTTACCATCACCGCCCTGTTTCCGAAATAGTCACACCAGAGTTTTGTATGGGTGGATTTTCCGACCCCGCTGGGCGCAGCGAAAAGATATCCCTTTCCATCCACTGCCACGCAGGACCCGTGGAAAAGGAAGGTGCCGTAGTACACCATGGCAGAGGCGATCTTCCTGTAGACAGCAAGTTCCTCGAGGTAGTCGTCGGGGTAGAGTCCGTCAGTGGCACGCTCCCTCTCGTAGTCGATATCGGAGGGCGAGATGGACACGGAGATCTCAGGGGTACCGCTGAAGACGTAGTCTTTGCAGTACTCGTGGACTCTGGGATAGATGGACTCTATCTCTATTATCCTGTCAGCGATCTTATATGTGCCTTTCATCGAAACAACCTCCGGAGGAGCCCCTTGAAACGCTTAAGGACATAGCGCAGGGGGTAGATAAAACACCAGAACCTGGAATAGGCCTTATAGCCGAAGGAGGAAACGGAGATCTCCTTCCCGCCTCTGACGACAGCAGAGAGCACCCCTACTATATCCTCGTCCTTAACGCCGTATTCACAGCTGATGCAGTTGTCCCCGCGGATCACGTAGGATCCGTCCTTCACCTTCACGATCCTGTGAAGGATATACCTGCCGTCAAAATGAGCAGGCTTAAAGAGAGGGACGTCATATTTTCGGAGAGGGAACACGGGGGACACCAGGACCACCACGTCCTTCCCTTCACGAATAAGCGGGAGCATGCTCCTTCCTCTGTTGGAATAAACAAATCTCCCGTTCTTTCTGATCTCTTCTTCTATGGAAGAACTATTCATCCAGAGCCCCGATCTTGCGAAGCTCCGCCAGTACTTTTTCCACGTCGGCGGTAACCTTTTCCGAAGGCGCATCATACTTTGCCAGCATGGCGGATATGATCTCCTCCTCCGTGGTCTCCTCCTTAAGGAGCTCCAGGATGGCACCCATGGTCTTGTTTCCCCTGACTATTCCCGAAAAGGAAGAAGAAGCCGTGGGAATGAGAAGGTTCTCCCCTCCCCTGTTGTGAATGATGAATTCCTGATTAAGCTTCATAATGCCACCTCAGATCTCGTCTGCCGGTACAAAGGGCAGTTCGATAACTCCGTCACCTGTAACCGGTGTGGGATCTTCAGGAACAGGCGTAGGTGTTGATGTAGATCCGGCAGAAGGTGTAGGTGTAGGACCGGAAGAAGATCCGGAAGGTGTGGGTGTCGGAGTGTTTTCAGCTACGATCACCAGCTCTCCCTCTTCAGGCTGGACAGTTCCCAGGGGAACCGGCGTGGGATCAGGTGTGGGAGTTGCATCAGCAGCAGATGCATCCGTAGACGAAGTCGTCTCTGAAGCAGGAGCTGTGGTTCCGACAGTTGTCTCGGAAGCAGAAGCAGCAGAAGCATCTGTCACTTCAGAAGACGAAGAAACCTCAGAAGGACCGGAGGACTCCCCGCTCTCACTCACAGAGGACACTTCAGAAGATGAAACAGTCTCATCAGCATCCGTCTTTCCGCAGGACTTTACAGCAAAGATAGCAACGATCAGAACGATGACCAGAGCTATTGCTGTTACCAATATAACGCTTGTGTTCTTCTTCACGGCTTATGCCCATCCTTCCGGATCTTCAAAGTCGCTGTTGGTGATGATATCTTCGTCCTCGAAGAATACCACCTCTATCTCAAGTTCTTCGTATTCTGATCTTTCCATCTATATCTCCCCTCTTATGCCAGAGCGCTTACAGCCTCAGCGAAGTTATAATAAGCCATTGCAAGGTTCTTCATATTAGTCGATGTGGTCGAACTTGCCATAACTGCCTCAAGGTATGTCTCTACAGAATATGTAAATGTTCCATCTGATGTTACCACAGTCAGAGCAGAATCGTAATCTGTAGCTGAGATTCCCTGTCCATCAGCACCGGCATATTCGTAGATGTAGTAGCTTCCGGAAGGAGCACCCTCTACAGAAGTGCCATTAACTGTAATGGTTCCCATATCTTCGGTAAACCTGAACTTCAGATTATTCTGGGACAGGAATACCATGTTTGCTGCGGAATAAGAAGCAACATCACAAGAGAAGGAATTGCTTGCCAGTGAAGATGCAGGAGCAGCTGTGAAGTCATATTCACCGTAAACTTCAGGCAGGTTATCAGTATTGATGCCGAAGTTGATCTGGGCATATCCGCCATAGATAAGAAGCGCCTTAGCAACAGCTACTACATCAGGATCAGATGAAGTCTCGATCAGATAATTTGCATACTTTTCGATAGTAACGTTTGTGAAATCAGAAGTTTCACCATTTGTACCGTAATGGACATGCACATCGATCTCAGAAGTCATACATGCAGACTCTACAGGTACCAAGATCTTATATTCCGTACCGGAAACAAGCACAAACTCCTCAAAAGGAATGTACTCATCAACATCCTTCGTAACACCGTTCTTGGTATAAGAATAGCGATAATGCGCACTGGTATTAGTGTTGGCAAAAGATCCCAGATCTGCAGTAACTTCCAGAAGGATAGCGCCTCCGATAATAACGTTATATCCCAGGACCTCAGGAGCAGTACTCTCAGCCAGGTAGATGAAGTTTCCATCAGCATAGAGATAATAACCGGCGTTATCGCAGATGAAGCTGTCGATATCATAGTTATAGCCGTTAGTATTTATCTGGTTCTTATCCGGTGCTGTCCTGTTTGTGTACAGGCAGATCTTGGAATCAGGAGACAGATCACCGTTCAGCTTGAAGCAGGGATTAATGTCCTTGAAATACGTATCATCTCTCTCCAGGTGATGCTCACAGAGATTGCCCTGGATGACTACAGTTCCCTTAATGGAGATGGTGGCATACAGAACGTAGATACCGCCGCCGCCATACTCATCACCGGAGTTATTTGTGGAGCAGTTATTTCCTGTAATGGAACCGCCGTAGATCCTTATCTGGGCATCCTTTCCATTGATCCTGATTCCGCCGCCTCTGTTGGAAGCAACATTATTGCAGATAGAACCGCCGGTCATCTCAAAAGTACAGTACTTATTGATGCTGACTCCTCCGCCGGAAGGAGAAGAACAATTAGTAACTGTTCCACCCTTGAAGTAGAACTTACCATTGTTGTTGATCTCGATTCCGCCGCCTTCGTCGTCATCTTTTCCGTCATTAGCATATGCGATAAATCCGTCGATGGTTCCGCCTTCCATAGTCAGAGTGGAATACTGCTCTACCAGGATACATCCGCCTCTTCCCTTGTACTGTGCATTGGAATAAGTGAAGGATCCTCCACCGGTATATCCGTTAGCTACATCAGCAAAGAACTTTCCAGTTCCGGCAGCCGAGCTGTCCTTGATGGTAAGCTGGGACCAGTCACTGCTGGTATTCTTGATAGAATTCTTATTGCTGGAATCTACATAACCTACCTTGATCAGGCTCTCGGCTCCAATATAGGAAACAGTATATCCGTTAAGGTCGATAGTGATATCAACGCCTACAAGAACAGATCCAACAGAAACAGTGATATCCTCGGCGATCTCATATATACCGCTTCCATCTGTATCAGCGAAAAGCTTACCGCCTCTGGCATCTACCCAGGCCTGGTCGATCAGATAGTCAGCAGCAAGTACTTCTTCCACGTCCTCGGATTCAACCTCATCCTCAGGAACAGCCTCAGTCTCCTCAGGCTCTTCAACTTCGATCTCAACAGACTCTGTCTCCTCTACGTAAACATCCTCATCGGAAGTTACTTCGTCATCTGCAATAACCGCAGGGGAGAAAACGCCAAAGACCATCGATGTAGTGCTTATAACAGCAATGCTGTTCAGTAATCTCTTTTTCATTTTCTTACCCTCTCTTTCTAAACCCTAAAACCAAAAATATAATTGTTAATATTCTTGCCATCATTTTTTCACATTTCGCCACAATTTAAAGTAAATAAAGAATGAATGGCACACGGGGACACATCTAAAACAACAAAAAGAGCGACCACACGACCGCCCCGGAAAAGCAACAAAGAAAAAGTTACTCGAACTCGCTTACTCCGTCCAGTGCCATCAGCTCCTCCACCGTGGCTCTCGGATCAGCTCCTCCGTTAACGACCCTGTCCACCGCCCTGATGATCGGCATATGGACATCGTACTTGTCAGACAGCTCCACCGCCGCCGTAAGGGCACTTATTCCCTCCACCACCATGCCCACCTCAGAGACAGCATCTGAAACAGAAAGCCCCTGACCAATGAGCTTTCCGCACTTGTTGTTTCTGCTGTGTACGCTGGTGGCAGTAACGATGAGATCTCCCATTCCCGCGAGTCCCGAGAAAGTCTCGGGAACACATCCCATGGCAAGGCCCAGCCTTCTCATCTCAGTAAGGCCTCTGGTTATGGCAGCCGCCTTTATGTTGTCGCCATATCCAAGACCCGCCAGGCATCCGCAAGCCAGAGCGATGATGTTCTTCAGCGCACCGCAGAGCTCAACGCCGCGGATATCAGTATTGGTGTAAACGCGCATAACGGAATTGGTAAAGACAGCCTGCACTTTCTCTGCAACAGGCAGGGAAGCACATGCGGAAACGATGGTGGTGGGAAGATCCCTTGCCACCTCCTCGGCATGGGTAGGACCCGACAGCGCCACAACAGGCACATCCGGGATCTCGGAGGATATAACCTCGCTCATGGTGAGCATGGTATCAGGCTCTATACCCTTGGCCACGTCAACTATTATCTGCCCGGACACAAAGGTTGCCAGGGACCTGGCCGTGGAACGGACATACACGGAAGGCACCGCCATAACGATAATATCGGTCCCCGGACAGACAGCCTCAAGAGACTTCGAAAAAACGATCTCCGAAGGTATCACCATCTCCGGAAGGTTCTTATGCCTTCTGGTGGAAGACAGTTCATCTATCTCCTCGGGAAGCGCCGACCACACACGAACCTCGTGCCCACTGAGACACAGCATGCGTGCCAGTGCTATTCCCCATGTACCTGCTCCAATAACCGCTAACTTGCTCATTACGATATCTCCAATTTCCGGAGCAGCTCATATCTTTCGCTGCCCCTCTTAAGATCAGTCTTCAGATCACCGCCACGGCGCGCCTTAAGGCCCTGCCTCAGGTAACGAAATGCCTGATATATCCAGCAGAACGGACGGAGCCAGTGGTGCTTCTTATACAAAGACCAGTTGTGCTCTCCCGAGATCTGCAGCCTCTTAAAAATACCAATACTCTTCATGCTGGTCCTGACGGACTCTATCTTATTTCCGCTGCCCCTCTTCCGTCCAAAGTTTCCGGAAGTTACAACATTCTCCAACAAAGAAAGACACAAAGACTCATCAGCAGAGCTGCACCAGGTAATATCGGAGCGGAGCCCCATATACATCTGGCACATACGTGTGGCAGTCACAGCCAGTTTATATAGTCCGATGGACCGGGCCGCAGAGCCAAACTCTGATGCCCACAGTTCATCATCCAGATGCTTATCCACATAGACCATCCAGTCAATGACCTGACGAAGTCCCAGTCCGCCCTTCAGATGTTGTGCCATATGAGCCAGCAACACAAGTCCGTTGGGAAGCACAGGAAGCATGGGAAACGAATGTCCTCCGATATTCCCCGTTACCCGGGCATCAAATCCCGCATTAACATAGCTCTCCAGCTCTATGCCCTCATAACTGAAATGGCGGTGCAGCTCGAGCTCCGTACCGTGCTTTACAAATGCGATATGCCTCGGATTGTGCTCAGGATCTCCGGCATACTCATAACCGGAAGAAAGAAGCGTCTCCCTGGCCTTCTCAAAAAGATCCAAAGGCACCAGAAGATCTATATCCCCCATGCTCCGGAGAGCTGGATCTCTATAACTTATGGAAGCCGCATTCCCCTTAAGCACAACAAAGGGGATCCCGGCACCTGCCATCACATCGGACAAAGAAGACTCAGCAAGGTTATATCGAACATACCCTGCCGTCTGGCGGTAAGATGCCTCCTGCCACTTCGCATCAGGAGAAGGCACCAGGGGTGCGATGAGTCCAAGAACAGACTGGATCCTGGCCTCCTTATAGACCTCGTCCCAGTCGCACGAAACAGCCGAAGGATCCCCTCCGAACTGCGATATCTTTATAAGCTCCAAAAGCGCCTTCTCGTTATCTTCCATATGCTGATTATACACCACATCCATTGACATCCCCACCGCCCAAGTGTACCGTTTCAGTAAAGGCAAAAAGGGAGATATCACATGATCGCTAAAGAGATACAAAAGCAGCTCAAGTTACAGCAGGACAAAGAATACAAAAAGCTCCAGGAAAGGACCATCCCGGGATCGCGGGAAGTCATCGGAGTAAGGACTCCCATCCTGAGAAACTACGCAAAAGAACTGGCAAAAAGAGATGACATCGACGAGTTCCTGAAGGACCTCCCCCACAAGTATTTCGACGAGGACCAGCTGCACGCCTTCACCATATCTCTCACAAAAGACTACGAAAAGTGCATCGATCAGCTGAACGCCTTCCTCCCCTACGTAAACAACTGGGCCACCTGCGACCAGATGTCCCCCAAGATCTTCAAGAAACACAAAAAAGAACTCACCAAAGAGATCAACAAATGGCTTAAGAGCAAGGACACATATACCATCAGGTTTGGCATCGGCATGCTCATGGAACACTTTCTGGACGAAGACTTTGATATCAAATACGCGGAGAAAGTCGCAAAGATCAGATCCGACGAATACTACATCAACATGATGATCGCCTGGTACTTCGCCACCGCACTGGCAAAACAGTACGATGCCATCATCCCCTTCATCGAGAACAAAAAGCTGGACACCTGGACCCACAACAAGGCCATCCAGAAATCAGTGGAAAGCTACCGCATAACAGACGAACAGAAAGAATATCTCAGGACACTGAAGATAAAGAAGTGATCATACCCAGAACTTGACCGTGGGATCCTTCATGTCGATATCAGGCAGGGCATCAAGTCCGCCCTTCTCCTTGATGATATCGTAGATCGAAGCAGCATAGTAGATATCATGAACCGAGATACCGATGTTATAGACCAGGATCCTCTCGGAATCGGAAGTGCGTCCCGGCTTCTCACCATTTACAACTTCGCCCACCTCCGCAAAGCTCCTGAAACGGTCGAAATACTTAAAGTTCTTAACATGCCCAGTATCATCAGCAAAGACCTTGTCGAAGAAAAGGTCACAGTTCGTAAATCCGAGAGTGTGGATCGGCTGGACGAGAACACCTTCATCAAAATACTTGTCCTCACAGACATTGTTGGGAAGGAAGGTCGCTCCTGAAAGGACCACATCAGATCCCGATACCATCTCCTCCGGTGTATCCACATAAGTAAAGGAAAGATTGGGATAAGCCTTGAACCTCTCAGCAAATGACTCCTCCTGCCCCTTGTACTTAAGAAGCTTGATCTTCATCTCACGATCAGGCATCCTGTCCGCAAGTATGAGCATGGTGGATCTGGAAACATTTCCAAGTCCCATGATACCGATGGTAGAAAAATCAGAACGGGCCAGTAGCTCAACTGAATGGGCAGCAACAGCTCCGGTCCTCATGGTGGTGATCCAGGTTCCATCCATCAGCGCCAGGAACTCTCCCGTATCAGCATCCTCAAGAAGGATACGGCTCTCCAGGCTAGGGACTCTGTGAGGATAACGTGTAACGACCTTAACTCCACCCCAGCTGTCTTCACCATTGCCTGGGATTATGGAGGGCATGACATTGCAGAAGACGCCATCACGGGGTTTCATGCTGATCTTGGGCGGCAGTATTGCCTTCTTCTTATTTCGGATCACGAATTCCGACCAGCTGTAGCATTCAGCCGGCGTTATCCCAAGAGCATTGATGTCTTCAAACGTTATAACCTTCATACCAAGGATTATACCATACGTGACAATTGGGGACGTTTCTGTTTTGTCACATTTGGTGACAATCAGGGACGTTTCTGTTTTGTCACATGGGGACGTTTCTCAAACTGGCACGTTTTGGCATACGGGGACACACCCCGAAAATGTTACTATCACTAACACAAAAGCCAAAACAATTGCCAAACCACCAAAACCATGTTATCCTCACCTCATAAACCAAGGGGGAACAAAACATGAAGCAGCTCTCACTCGACCTTCTGGCCCAGACAGTCACCACCAGCAGAAAAGACAAAAAACTCAGGCAGATCGACCTGGCCAGGGAAACAGGCATAAACAGAGCTCTCATCTCCCAGATCGAGAACAGGGAATTCACCCCTTCCATCAACCAGCTCATGGCCCTGGCGGACGTCCTGGACTTCTCCATCGACCAGGTAATGGAAGACACAACAAAAAAGAAAAAGTCAAAGACAAAAAGATATAACATCGCCATCGCGGGAACCGGCTACGTGGGTCTATCCCTGGCTGTCCTCCTGGCCCAGCACAACGACGTCACCGCTGTGGACATCATCGAAGAAAAGACCAGAAAACTTAACAACTTCGAATCCCCCATCAGGGACGAATATATAGAGAAGTTCCTGACGGAAGCAAAGGACAAAAAGAGAGAACTCAAGCTCAAGGCGACCACCAACGCAAAAGAAGCATACAAGAACAAGGACTTCATAATCATCGCCGCTCCCACCAACTACGATCCCAACAGAAACTTCTTCGACACCTCCGCCGTGGAGCAGGTCCTGGATACCATAAAGGACGCCACAAAGAAGGCAAAGAACAAACCCACCATCGTCATCAAGTCCACCATTCCCGTCGGCTATACAGAGCACATAAAGAAAGAAAAAGAGATGGACAACATCATCTTCAGCCCTGAGTTCCTGAGGGAGTCCAAAGCCCTCTACGACAACCTCTACCCCAGCCGCATAATCGTGGGCACAGATAATAAAACAGAAGATCAGGCAAAGGCATTCGCGGAGATACTCAGGCAGGGGGCCATCAAGCAGGACATCGAGGCCCTCATCATGGGCAATACGGAAGCGGAAGCCACCAAGCTCTTCGTCAACACATACCTCGCCCTCCGAGTCTCCTACTTCAACGAACTCGACACCTACGCCGAGATCAAGGACCTGGATACCAAGGACATCATCAAGGGCGTCTGCCTTGACCCTCGTGTCGGCGACTACTATAACAACCCCAGCTTCGGCTACGGCGGCTACTGCCTCCCCAAGGACACCAAGCAGCTCCTGGCCAACTACAAGGATGTACCCGAGAACCTGATCCACGCCATCGTCGACAGCAACAAGACACGAAAAGATTTCATCGCCGACAGAGTCCTGGACAAAGCCGGTGCATACAGCTACTCCGACAGCAGGTATAATAAGGAGAAGGAAAAGGAAGTCGTGGTCGGCATCTACCGCCTCACCATGAAATCCAACTCCGACAACTTCAGGCAGTCTGCCATCCAGGGCATCATGAAGCGCATCAAGGCCAAGGGCGCCACGGTCATAATCTACGAACCCACCCTGGAAAACGGGACCACCTTCTTCGGCTCCAAGGTAATAAACGACCTGAAAAAATTCAAAAAGAAGAGCGGCTGCATAATCGCAAACCGCTACGACAAAGACCTGGACGACGTAAAGGATAAAGTCTACACAAGAGACCTTTTCAGAAGAGACTGACGGGAGGAAAAGACCATGTACGATCTGTCACTGGAACAGTTCAAGAGAACACCCAAAGAGACATCCGACGACTCCAGGATCAGACGCGCCGTAGAAGCATGCGGCAATGGTGTCCTCTATATCCCCAAAGCGTTCTTTGAAAAACAATGTTTTCAGGGTTCATATTTATAAACAAAAGGTATTCACAAAAACTTGGAATATGTTGAGACAACATTATCGTCCCGGTACTTCTTAAGCACCGATACATCAAATCCATTTCCAATAATACCTACAACATTAAAATTGTCTCTATCCATATCCATCTCACTCCTTATCCATCAGTTTAAAGAAAGATCTTTTGCGTACGTATAAGAAATAACGTCCTTTGGATCTGTCTCCTTGTATGCCTTTTCCATGTGCATATATTCAATTATTTCTTCAGCCTTCATTTTTCCCATCTTGGTAATAACGCTATCAAGTATTTCTTTTTCTTCATCCGTTAGCGACGTGTAGTTTTTTTCACTTGTATGGAAATAATAGGAATCAATATCATTGATCATCTTTTCCTCGCAGGGGACGCCACTCAACTTGATGATATAATCATGCGATTCCGGGACAGCTCCCATCGGAAGCGCCAGATAAGTTAGTCCAGTAATCGATTTATTTCTTCGTTTATAAGAAAGAAAATCCGAGTACCACATCATCTTCAACAACTTGACCTTATACAAGTTCTTAACCGCATCAGAAGATGCATAATATCTGATCACATCAACTATCTTCGTAAAAGAAAGATTTGCATTTCCGGTCATTTCTGGATTATCCGCATACTTGGCGCAGCTGGCCTTAATGATATTACGAAGGTAATAGTCCTCACTCTTCTCGTAGAGGGATGATGCAATTTCATAATATCTCTTAAAGGCGTTTTCAGGCAGGATCTGCTTGGACTCAATTAACAACTCCATATACCACCCAGGATCTTCCGAGATCTTCTTTAGTATTTTGTCGTGAGCCTTATCTTGTACCTGGTGACTCTCATATCTGGTAATTGTCTTTCCTCCCCATTGAAGCAAGAGGCACAGATCAGCTTGCGATATACCATAATCATTCCGGATAGCAACTATATCAGACGACTTCAAAAGGCCCATCTTTTCTCTATATGCATCCTTCATTCGAATATCATTCTCATTAACAAGATCCTCATCAGCAAAATAATCATCACAATCAGGGCAATAAAGCGACACCGAATCATACGTCACTTTCTCTCCTTTAAATACAGTAGTAACCCTATCAACTACCTCATTCACTTCACGCACCTTCATGCAAAAAGGACACAATACTTCTCTCACGCTCATTAAAACAAAACCTCCATACTATTCTCCCCTATATGGGAACGACTCCTCATTGAGTTTATACTCAGCATAATGGAATGACATAACAAAAACGCTATTATTTCCAAACGCATTTACCAACTCAACTCTGATCTTAATGTAAACATCTTTGCCATCATACTTCTTACCAAATTCTCTGAATTCATCAAGTTCTCTGTGTTTTGTATCCTTAAGGGTCTTTCTATAATCTCTTACTGACAGTCCCCTAAGCTCTCTCTTCATCGCTTCAGCAGGACTCTCATCAGGGAACAGATCAGAAATTGTATATTCGTTGGTATATCTATAATCCCTATTGTTATCCACTCGTCTATTTATTTGAACACTAATTACGGCCCCATTATCCAAAGCGTAATTAAGCTTCTGTATATATGCTTTTACTTCTTCTACTGATTCAATACGTTCATTCTCATCCAAAGGCAATACACCTCCTTGTTTACGTTATGGTATCATTTGATACCATTATAATTCCCTCTACCATCTTTTTCAAGTCACAATCTTTCTTGCAACCTCAAACATCAAAACGCATAATATAAAAGGAAATGTGTAGAGAGGAAAAATCCACATGAAAAAGACAAAAGTAGATCTTAATAACAAGACCATCCTCGTAACCGGCTCCCCCGGCTTCGTCGGAGCCAACCTTGTCATGAGGCTCTTAAAAGATACAAACAACTCCACCATCATCAGCATGGACAACATGAACGACTACTACGATCCCAGGCTCAAGGAATACCGGCTCCAAAACATAGAGGAGCAGGCCAAGACATCAAGCTCAAAACACATCTTCATCAAGGCAAATATCGCCGACAAAGAGAAGATAGAAGAGATATTCAACGAGTACAAACCAACAGTAATAGTCAACCTTGCCGCCCAGGCCGGAGTCAGATACTCCATCGACCATCCCGATGTCTATATCGAATCCAATATCGTTGGTTTCTACAACATCCTGGAAGCATGCAGGAACAACGAAGTGGAGCACCTGGTCTACGCATCCAGCAGCAGTGTCTACGGCGGCAACAAAAAGGTCCCCTTCTCCACAGACGATAAGGTAGACCACCCCGTAAGCCTCTATGCGGCAACAAAGAAATCAGACGAACTAATAGCTCACAGCTACAGTAAGCTCTACGACATCCCCACTACAGGTCTCAGATTCTTCACGGTCTACGGACCTGCAGGAAGGCCTGACATGTTCTACTATTCCGCTACAGAAAAGCTCACCAGAGGTGAGACCATAAAGATCTACAACTACGGCAACTGCAAAAGGGATTTCACATATATCGAGGATATCGTCGAAGGCATCTACAGAGTAATGCAGGGCGCCCCTGCAAAAGAAAAGGGAGAAGATGGTCTTCCCATCCCTCCCTATGCACTTTATAACATCGGCGGCGGAACTCCCGAAAACCTCCTGGACTACATAAGTACTCTCCAGGAAGAACTGGTAAGAGCAGGAGTACTACCCCAAGACTACGACTTCGACAGCCACAAGGAACTTGTGCCCATGCAGCCGGGAGATGTCCCCATAACCTATGCAGACACCAAAGCTCTGGAAGAAGACTATGGCTTCAGGCCAACGATAGATATCAGAGAAGGCCTGAGAAGATTCGCAGAATGGTATAAAGAGTACAACTCATAAAACTGCCTCAGCCAATTACGCACCAAAAGTAAACAGGTGGCATTAATGCCACCTGTTCTTATCTAACTTCAGTATTTATGGGTTAAGACAAACTCCGCTGGAATTGAAATTATATGTTTTAGATCCGATCTTAAGAGATCCTGTAACCATTACACCACTTGACTTGAAGTAATACCAATTATTTCCAAGCTTAAGCCAT